>Ga0209526_10000109_pt1 | contig 46364 bp, 38 predicted proteins | sample JacPinW_OM2H0_M1_FD_188566 | JGI IMG/M metagenome (GOLD analysis project Ga0209526, IMG submission 188566) | Forest soil microbial communities from Algoma, Ontario, Canada - Jack Pine, Ontario site 1_JW_OM2H0_M1 (SPAdes) (version 2) | ecosystem: Environmental > Terrestrial > Soil > Boreal... | reverse complement strand
GTACCATTTGGAAGCCGAAGGCAACACACAAAATGCTTAGAGCTGATCAGTAGAGCGGGCGCGAGCTTTACGTCATTCTGTAAGCTCAAAATCCAATCCTTGCCCTTCCAGCGCCTTTTTTTCACTTCGGAACCGCAAACATCCGCAAGTCTCGACATGGAATATCCAGTCTCTCCTCCCGCCGTATAACATTCTCGTTTTCAATAAGATAGGCGGCCAACTGTTGGACCTTTCAGTGCAATGCAGACGGCCAGGGGGAAGAAGCTGTTCTGGCGACAGCCGCCAATCGGGCCGTCGCGGGGCGATGCGCTCGACACAGTCCATGCGGCTCTGGGGCAAAACGCACGAAGAGTGCCGGCAAACGAGGGGAGTGGCCCGTGCTGCCGTGGAAGGCGCGGTGCGCCAGGACCTGCTGAAAGAGGCGGTGCACACATTGCTAGGAAGCGGCCAGGCGGACCGCGTCGGTGTCTGGGTCAAGTCTGCCGAGGATGCTTGGGGCGGCGCTGGCGAAATCAGGTGTTTCCGGGGAATCGTCTTGGATAAAGAAGGCGATGCGACGCCCGACGAGTGGTCCAGGCTTTCGCCTGAGTCTTCATTGCCGGGGGAATTGCTCATTGGCTTGCAAACCGTCGACCAGGAATTGGACGAGTCGCCCAAGCGGCTGATGATTGCCGCACTAATCGAAATCCGTCGCGCGTTGTGGGTTCCAGTGGTAGTTCACGGACATCTTCGCGGCGTGTTGTTCGCCGGGCAGCGGAAGAAACAAGCACATGTGCCGCGTGCGCTCTCCGAATCCGTAGCGGCCGAACTGGCTCTGGCCATGGAACTTGAAGATGAGCGCCGTTTGGGGCGCGAGTGCCATCTGGACTCCCGCCGAGTGATGGCCGCTCTGGTCGGCTCGGAATCGCCGAGTGAAATCTTAGCTCGCATCGTAAAGGACTGTACGCATAAGGGAGAGCACCAAGGCGAGCCAAACGCCACTTTCGCCGCGATTGGCTGCTTGGTCGACTCACCGAAGACAAGGAAGAGTTTTATTCACCCAGCGACACAGAGCATGCGCTTCGTCTGGCAGAGCGGCGCCGCCGCTTGGATTCGTACCCTCGAAAGCGAGGAGTTGAGCGGCGTCTGGCGCCAGGCACTTGAGTCCCATCGGGTCGTCGGTAGCGAACTCGGGACCGCGTCGTCCTGCGGAGGAGTCGCGCGCGTGGTTGCCTGGCCCCTGGAGGTCGCTGGTGAAAGCCTCGGCGCGCTCGTCGCTGGCATTCGAAGCACGGCCTCAATAGCTGCACTGGAACGACTGGAACTTTGCGCCGCGTTGGCTAGCTCGGCACTCCTGCAGTTAAAGCGGATTGAGCACGCTGCCGAGCTGGAGTTGCGTCACAAAGAGGTGCTCGCAGCCCTCGAAAAGCCGCCCGAACGCAGCCAGGACGTACAGACCGATGACAGCCTCACCGAAATCTTAAACGTCATCGAATGGCTCGAGGAAGGTGTGGTGCTGTTTCGCGCGAATCAAGAGGTTCGCGCCTTAAATACTCGTTTCGGCCAGATCGTCGGTTTGTCGCCGGAAGAGCTCGCGGGCATCAAGATGCTCGACGATCTCATTGCCGCGCTCGGTGCGCGCACCGCCGATGCCAGTGATTTCATGGATAGCTGGCATCGTTCAGATTGGAACGCCCAAAGCGCCGTGCGCGAAGAACTCCATCTGATCCGCCCCGTTCCGCGTTTGCTGGAGCGTGCCGCGCGCCCGATCCTTGACGAGAAGGGCACACTCTTAGGCCGCGTCGAAATCTACCGCGACCTCACCGCGCAGCGCGTCTTTCAATCGAAGCTGCTGCAGACGGAAAAGCTCGCGGAACTCGGCCAGATGGTCACCGGAATTGCACACGAGCTCAGCAACCCACTCACGAGCATTCTCGGCTATGCGCAGCGCCTGTTGTTGCGCCGCGATCCCCTCGGCGATTCCCACGAAGCGCGCCAGATCTTTCAGGAAGCGGAGCGCGCCGGCGCCATCCTGCGCCAACTGTTGCTATCCGCGAGGGATTCACGCCCCGAGCGCAGCCGCGTTGCGTTGAACCAAATCGTCTCGCGCGCCCTCGAGCTTCAGCGCTTCAGCGGCGCAGCCGAAAATATCCGCGTACAGCTCGATCTCGACCCGGTGCTCCCGTTTGTACACGGCGACGCCGGCCAGCTTCAGCAAGTCCTCATGAACCTAATGAGCAACGCGCGGCAGGCCATCGAAGGACAAGGCAAGGGCGGCACGATCCTCGTGAGAACCAAACGCATCGCGGAAAAGCGCGTGCTCCTCGAAGTCAGCGATGACGGCCCTGGCATTCCACAGTCCATTCAAGCGCGAATTTTCGACCCGTTTTTCACGACCAAGCCTCCGGGTGCCGGTACGGGTCTGGGATTGGGCATCGTTCTCGGCATCGTGCGTGAACACGGAGGTACATTGCATTTGATCAGCAACCTCGGCCAGGGGACTGTCTTCTCCATCGAGCTACCGGCCACGGCTGCCCTGGAAATGCCTCTGCCCGCAACCGGCGGCGCCTCTCCCGTCCGCCCAAGACTCGAAGCCTTGCCGGCTCCGGAATCGCTTGAAACGGCGCACGCTGGTGCCACTCTCGGCGCTTGGGCCGGCACCCGCGTTCTTGTGCTGGAGGACGAGCCCACCGTTGCACGGCTCATCGCCGACGTACTCGAGGACGAAGGATTGCACGTCGACGTCCTCCTCCACGCCCGCGAAGCGCTCGATCGCGCGGCCCGCGAGCAATACGCTTTGGTCATCTGCGATATGAAAATGCCCGAGCTCGATGGCGAGCACTTCTATCAGGCTCTGGCCCGCGCCAAAAACCCCCTTCGCGAGCGTTTCCTGTTCGTCACCGGAGACGTCCTCGCCGCGCGTACTCGCGATTTTCTGGAGCGCAATCACCTGCCGCACGTAGCAAAACCGTTTCGCGTCGAGGAACTCACGGAGAAGGTTCACGGCGTTCTCCAGGCCACCTCGCCCAGCGCGCCTTCACGCGCTCCGGCAGCGAAGAAAAGTGCAGCGAGAAAATAATACGAGGGAACAATAGATGATACCTATCAGGGAACACACCATCTTGCTGGTCAGCGAAGACGTCGAGCTATGCGCCGCCGCCCGCCGGGAATTCGAAACCAAGCAGGCAGGGCTGAGGGTTGCCGCGGTGCGCACGGTCGCCGCCGCCCGCCGTATCGTCGAAGATGCCGCACCCGCAGTCATCCTTCTCGAGGAAACGTGTGCTGCCGAGAAACGAAGTCCTGTCGGGAAGATGCCGTGCCTGAATTCTGTGGTTTCTGCGCTGGCCGTTCATGCGCCCGTAGTGGTGATTGGCGCGCCGGATCAGCAGCCGGAACTGGCTTCGCTGGTCGCCGCCGGGGCCGCCGATTTCGTCGAGCGCGCCGGTGGTTGCCTACCCATCGCGCTGGAGATGGTGGAGCGGCGCTTGCGCCATGCGCAGCAAGTGGTCGGCGATGCGCAACATCTTGCCGGCGTGAAGGATGTTTTGAACGGAGAAGCGTTCGGAGAGGTCCTTCGCCACGAGATGAACAATCCGCTCACCGGAATCCTGGGCAACGCCGAGCTCTTGCTCGCCGAGGTGCGCCGCAAGAATGATGGCCGCCTCCCGTCCGGCGGCCAGCAACGCCTCGAAACGATAGCCGCCCTCGCCGTGCGCCTCCGCGAAACCGTCCGCCGCCTCAGCCAAGAGTGCGAAATACGACGGCACGCGGCACAATAGGGGCGCGAACCCGACAGTGAAACTAGTTCCCGCCGTACGTTGCGAAAAACTCCAGCACCCGCCTCCGGAATTCCGCGGGCTCATACCCCAATGCAGCAGTATGGAACGCATGCGGCACCACCCACATCTGTTTTAGGCCGCGCGCCGCGGCGTAGATGCGCTTGGTGTGCCGGCAGGGCAGCACGGTGTCCTCCGCGTCGCAGATCAGCAGTACCGGAAATGGGCGCGCAGCGACCGCTTTTTCGGGGGAGACCTCGCCAGCCGGGAAACCGGCTGCAAGTTCGCCATGATAGACCATCGTCCACGCGCCGGGCGCGAGCAAGGTCATTCCCAGCAGCGGATAACGTTGCAGTCCGGCATAGTCGTACGCTGCTTCGCGGAGGCTCGCGAAAGACGCCTCAGCCACCACTGCCTCGATGCGCGGTTCGACCGCGGCGGATTGCAGCGCAATCCCCGCTCCCATTGACTCTCCCAATGCAAAGAGGTGATGCGGATGCTCGGTGGCTTCCAGGGCGTCCACCACAGCCCGTGCATCGGTTCGCTCCAGCCAGCCGTACGTGGCTATCGGTCCGTCGCTCGCTCCGTGTGCGCGCGCGTCCATCATCACCACGCTGTACCCTGCTTGAAGCAAGAGCTGCGCCTGCCCCACGACGCCAACGCGGTTGTCCGCCACTCCATGAAATACCAGCACCCAATTGGCAGTAGGCTTCACAGCGCGAACCTTCCAGCCGCGCAAGAGAACACCATCAGCGGGACGAACGTCAAATTCCTCAGGATGCGTACCCATCTGCGAAAACGCAGAGTCCGCCTCCTTAATGAGATCGGGGGAAAGTTCCCTGCGCAGCGGATGCAAGAACGACGGGCCCGCCAGCCAGCCTATGCCTGCTGCAACAATCGGCGGCGTAAACGCGAGAATGAAAAGGATTCGCAACAAGCGTCGCATTCTTTAGAAGATACGCGATAGGGCGGTTGTAAGTTCCAGCGTTAAGCCGCCCGTTGCTAAGAACCCCACTCTCGTTCAAGAGCGGAACAGCACCGACTCGCGCTGGAACGTCTTGAAGGCAACGAAGAGGGCGACGCCAGCGTATACGCAGGTCGAAGCGAAAATGAGCGCAATGGAGTTCCAGTGATATGTGCCCGTCATGATCTCCTTGCAGACCAGGCTGGTGTTCAGAATGGGAATCATTGCAAGCTTCGGCGTCAGCTCCACGCCCGGCAGCAGCGAAGCCACCGCCGGAATGACCACCAGAAACGTCATCGGCGTTAGATAGCTTTGCGCCTCTTTATGACTTTTCGCGAAGAGCGCAATAGTCATTAGCACCGCGGAGAAGAGCACGGCCATTGGCAGCGCCATTACGAATATGGCCGCAACCGCCTTTGGACCAAGCTGCAGTAGCAGCCCTGCCGCCTCTCCCCGCCCGGAGGACACGTTGAAACGTCGCAGGACCGAAAACGAAATCCCCATCGACATCACAGAAAGAGCAGCCGTTGCCAATGCGGCACTGAGCACCAATAGAAATTTCCCGAGCACTAGATTCATTCGAGAGATCGGACTGGAGAGAATCGTCTCCATCGTGCCCCGCTCCTTTTCGCCGGCAGTAAGCTCAATGGCCGGATACATCGCGCCGGTCATGCACAATAGGACCACCATGTACCCGATGAAGCCGCCGACAGTGGCGCCGCTGACCTTCTCCGGCGGCGCCACATTTTCTTGATGAATTTCGAAGGGTGTCAGCACCGAAGTAGGGACATTCTTTGCCGCCAGCCGGTCCTTTACCACCCGATCTCGATAATCTTTCAAAAATTTCTGTAGGTGATCCGCGCCAAACGAAGATTTTGTTTCTCCTTCGTAGAAATAAATTTTGACCGTCTTGGTCTCGCCCTTTTCCAGCGCCGCCTGAAATCCCGGTGGAATCTCCACTGCGGCGCGAATCTCCTTGTCGGAAATTTGTTCTTTCCAATTTGCGTGGAACGGAGCGATTTCCAAGCTTTCCGCCTTCCGCAACTCGGCCAGCAGTTGTGGAGAGTCCTCCCCGCCTAGGACCATGACCTTCGGCGTTTCCCTCTGGGCTTTGTCCATCATGACCACCGCCAGCGCGGTAAAGCCCACCATAATTATCGGGAAAAAGAACAGAGGAACCAGCACGGTGGAGATCAGCGTGCGCCGGTCGCGCACCCATTCGGTAAATTCTTTGCGATAAACGATCCCGATTGCGTTGCGTGCCATGTCAGGCTTCAGCCCTGGCCTGCAAGGGAGTAACGATCCTCACAAAAATCTCCTCCAAATCCTGCTCCCCGTATTTCTCGCGCAACTGGGCCAACGTCCCTTCTGTCAGCAGTTTTCCATCGTGAATAATCCCAATCACATCGCACAGCTTCTCCACTTCGCTCATGATGTGCGTCGAGAAAATTACGGTCTTGCCCCGGTCGCGGCACTCGCGAATGAACGTGGTGATCGTCCGCGCCGTCATGATATCCAGCCCCAGCGTCGGCTCATCGAAAATCATCACCGGGGGGTCATGCACCAACGTCCGCGCAATCGACGTCTTCTGCTTCATTCCCGTGGACAGCTTGTCGCATCGCCGGTCCCGGAATCCGTTCATGTCCAAGCGCCCAAAAATCTCGTCCACGCGCTTCCTCAACGTGGCCTCGTCCAGCCCGTTCAGCCGCCCGAAATATTCCACAAACTCCTGCGCGGTCAGGCGCGGATACAGCGCCGTCGCCGTCGACAGAAATCCCACGTTAGCGCGTACCTTCTCCGGCTGCTCGACCACGTCATGCCCGCAAACCAGCGCCGTCCCGTCCGTAGGCTCCAGGATCGTGGCCAAAATGCGCAAGGTCGTCGTTTTGCCGGCGCCATTCGCCCCCAGCAATCCGTAGATCCGTCCCGGCTCGCACCGAAAACTCACGTTATCGACCGCCCGAATCTCTCCGCGTTTCTTGTCGTGGAAGCGTTTCGACAGGCCACGAGCCTCAATCATTAGATCCTCGCTCCGGATTTCCCCCGCCCCCACCCACACTCGTGCCACAGTCTACTACGCGCAGGTCGCCGCGAATATTTCCGTCGGTGCGGCCCGCGAGCCGTCGCCCTTCACCGGCTGTGACGCTGCCAACCCGCAAACATCCAATCCTCATGGAGCCGAGTGTTTAACATCCCCGCCTTGCCTGAAATGACGGCATCCTAGCCCCGCCTCCGCGCATCCATAAAAGAGAACCCTTTGCGAATTGACACCATCTCTAGTGGAAGCTCCGCGCCTCTTGCTACAATCAAGCACTCTGGTTTACTCCGGGCTGGGGCTGGCAAGCCGCACATATACAATGGGACCGCACCTCGTGCGAGTGTGCCCACAGCGTCTGCTCTAGGCACACCGCCGGGCAATCGGAATAGAGAACAATGGATCGTAGGCTGCGCAACCGCATCTTGATTTTTCTCGTCTTGGCCGCTCTCGTGGCGTTTGTACTCGTGCGCCTCAGCGGCCGCCAGCCGGTTGCAAAAATCTCCGCGGTTTCGCCCATCCGCGAAAATGTCATATCTTCCATTTCGAGCAACGGAAAGGTCGAGCCCATCGCTCCCTTCGTCGTGCGCGCGCAGCTCGATACCTTCGTCGAAAGAATCACCGCCGTGGAAGGCCAACCCGTAAAAAAAGGCCAACTCTTGCTTGAATTGAACGTCAAAGACGCCACCGCCCAGCTCGCCGAAGCGCGCTCCAAGCTTCTCCGCGCCGAAGAGGATCTTCGCGCCGCCAAGGCCGGCGGCCGCTCGGACGAAGCCGCCAAAACGGAAGGCCAGCTGGCCGGCGCGATCGCCCAACGCGATCGTCTGCAGCGCAATCACGATTCGCTCCAGCGCCTAATCGCCCAGCAAGCTGCCACGAAAGATGAGCTGGCCGCCAACGACCTCGATCTCGGCAAAGCCGACGCCCAAGTCAAACAACTCACCGCCGCAAAACAAGAATTCGAGCGCGGTGTGAGGCTCGACGCCAATCGCGCCTCTCTTCAGGTCGAGCAATTGCGCAGCGAAGTCGCCGCCCTGGAAGAAAAGGTCCGCGACGGCCGCATCGCCGCTACCGCCGATGGCACGCTCTATTCTTTGCCCGTGAAAGCGGGCGACTACGTGAAGGTTGGAGACCTCCTCGCCGAGATGGCCGACCTCCACAAGGTTCGTGTGCGCGCCTTTATCGACGAGCCCGAACTCGGTGGCCTCGAGCCGGGCGAACCCGTGCGCATCACTTGGGATGCGCTCCCCAACCGTGCCTGGATGGGCAAAACGCAGGTGATTCCGAAACAAGTTGTGGCCCGCGGCGCGCGCAGCGTCGGCGAACTTCTATGCGAGGTAAATAACGAAAAATTGGAGCTGCTTCCCAATATCAACGTGAATGTGCGCATCAATTCCCGCGAGCGAATGAATGTCCTGACCGTGCCGCGTGGCACGGTGGAAGCGCAGGGCGGGCAGAAATTTGTGTTCGTAATCTTACGCAATGCGCTGGGCGTCGGAAAAGCTACTTTACAAAAGCGCGAAATCCACGTCGGCATAGCCGATGCCACAAATTATGAGGTTCTTAGTGGCTTGCAGGAAAGCGACATGATCGCTTTGCCCGGCGATTTGGATCTCAAGGATGGAATGCCGGTAAGAATCGTGAATACCGATACCAGTTATATCCGGGGCAGAAGTGAATCTAATTAGAATCGTCCTATTGGCCGCGTCTCTCCTGCCGCAAGCTCTCCCAAGCGCTCCAGCAGTGGCAGACGAACCGCGGCCGGTGGAGAGCCTCAAAGCCGCCCACGAAGCGTACGAAGCCAGCGATTACCCCAGAGCGGCGCAGCTCTTGCGAAAAGCCGCCGCTCAAAATCCGCGCGATGCCGAAATCGATTTACTCCTTGCCCAGACGTACTACGAATCCCAACAGCACGACGCCGCCATCGCCAGTGCCGAAAAAGCTGTCGCTCTCGATCCGCAAAATTCGCTCTATCACGAGTGGCTCGGCAAAGTTTATGGTGAAAAGGCCGACCATGCCGGGATGTTCTCCGCATTGTCCCTGGCTAAAAAGGCGCGCAAGGAATTCGAAAAAGCCGTCCAGCTCGACGAAAAAAACTTTTCCGCGCAGCAGGCGCTGATCGAATTTGATTGCAGCGCACCGGGCATCGCCGGCGGTGGCGAAGATAAGGCCCGTCCGGAAATCGCCAGGCTCGCCGCACTTGACGCTGCCGAAGGCCACTATGCAGCAGGAAATTGCCGCCGCCAAAAAAAGGACTTTGCAGCCGCGGATGCCGAGTTTGCCAAAGCTCTGGAATTGCACCCGAAATCAGCCGAGCTCATCTACGACATTGGCGATTACGCCATGAAGCACAGCCAGGCGGAGACTCTCTCCATTGTGGCCGACGAGGGACAGAAAGTCGCACCGTCCGACGCGCGCGCGGGCTTTTACCGCGCTGTTTCTTTAATCATCAAGAACGAACGTCCCGAAGAGGCGGACCGTTTGCTGCACGAATACGCCAAACACGCACCGCTCCGCAACAGTTTTCCGCCTCCCTGGCGCGTACACGAATGGCTCGGCCGCCTCTATGAGAATCAGCAAAAGACCCAGGCAGCGGTAGAGGAATATGAAGCGGCCTTGAAGCTGGAGCCGAAGAACAAGAATGCCCACGAAGCTTTGAAGCGGCTCAAAAAGGGTTGACCACGGAATGCGTCTGAGGCTCGCCCCATGATGGATCTGCGGGAAACGTTGTCGGTGGCCATCGATGCCCTCCGCGCCAACAAACTGCGCGCGATTCTCACTTCTTTGGGCGTCATCATCGGCAGCGCGTCCATCGTTCTTGTTGTCACCGTCGCCCTCACAAGCCGCCGGTTCGTCATCTCCCAAATCGAAGGCATTGGTTCGAATCTTGTCTGGGCCGAGCTCATCCATGCCGGTTCGAAAGGTCAGCCGCTCAGTTACGAGCTCACCGTGGGTGATATGGACGCCGTGAAGGCCTCCGTTCCCGGTGTGCAGGAAGTCGCCGGCACGCGTGAGCTGCCGATGTCCATCATCATCGGTGGCGCAGAACGTCCGGTAAATCTGATTGGCGTCACCGAAGGTTTTCAAACCATTCGGCGGCTAGTGATTATCCGCGGCCGCTACTTCGATTCCGCGGACATGGAAACCCGCAGTAAAGTGTGCCTGGTGACGAAAGAGCTTTCCGATCGCGTCTTCGGGCTGGAGAACCCCATCGGCGGTACGGTTCGCATGGGTGAGCTCACCTTTACCGTGATCGGCGTGTTTCGCGAGCGCGTTGCTACTTTCGGCCTCTCCGAAATCCAAAAGGAGTCCGTCATAATCCCGCACACGCTCATGAAGTATTACACCGGCGTCGATGTCTTGCGCGTGCTCTACGCGCAAGCCATAAGCGCGGAGGATGTAAAAACAGTGGAGCGCCAGATGGGGCGCGTCTTGCAAAGCCGCCATCCCATCGAAGCCGAGTACGACGTGCAAACGCTGGCTGCGATTCTGAATGCCGCGCAAAATATCTCTCTCGCGCTCACTATCGTGCTGCTCGTCATCGCCTTCATCGCTCTCTTGATCAGCGGTATCGGCATCATGAACATCATGCTGGTCACCGTAACCGAACGCACGCGTGAAATCGGCATTCGCAAGGCCATCGGCGCGGCACACCGCGAAATCCTCTATCAGTTTTTGATCGAGGCATTCCTGATCAGCGGCGGCGGCGCCGTCTTGGGCATTCTGATCGGCCTGGCGATTCCCGTTCTAATTCAGCCGCTCCTGCCTGGGAACCTTCGCGTCCCGATCTCCGGTTTAAGCGTGCTGATCGCGTTTGCAGTTTCCTGTTCCACAGGCCTTTTTTTCGGCTACCTGCCGGCGAACGAAGCCGCGCGCTTGCAACCAATTGAATCGTTACGTTACGAATAGTTGGAGTGAGGCGGTCTTGCCGCCGCTTTTGAGAAAGAAGCTATTACGAGGATGCGCGCATGACAAGAACAGGTGGGACGGGCTGGCCTAAATACCTTCGTACCTGCGTCTGCACGGGTGTGCTTCTCGCCTTCGCCATACCCCCCCGCGCGCAAGAAGCAACGCCACCGCAAGCGAGCACCCCAACCGCCGTATCTCTCACCCTAAAGCACGCAATCGAATTGGCCCTGCAAAACAGCCAAGACATTCAAGTCGCCAAGTTGCAAGCTACCCTTGCGGACCGCGCCGCGATGATCACCAAAGCCCAGTTCATGCCCAACCTCTACGCCGGCTCCGGCGCAGGCTACACTCTTGGAATCCCCGAGACTCCTGGCGGCCGGGCGCCGTCGATCTTCAATGTCACCTACACCGAACAGGCCTTCAACGAACCGCTGCGCGGCCAGGGCAAGGAGCAACGAGAGCAAGCCAAGGCGCAAAGGATTTTTCTCGAGGACGCCAGAAACAGCGTGATCGTGCGCACCGCGTCCGCCTATCTCGAGCTTGGCATGGTCCGGCATTCGCTCGACTTGCTGCGTAAAGAGCACGAAAGCGCAGAGAAAATACTTTCCGTCACGCAGCAACGCGAAAAGGAAAATCTCGAGCTGCCGGTCTCTGTGACAAAAGACCAGCTCACGAAAGCGCGTGTAGTGCAGCGCATCTTGCAGCTCGAGGGCCGCGAGGATGAGTTGGAAGGTATTCTCCGCGGCCAGACCGGGATCGCCGACAACACCGTCATCGACGTCACACCTGAAGATTTGCCCGGCATCGCCGAGCAGGAAGGCGCCAACCTGGTCGCCCTGGCGCTGCAAGACAATGTGGCGCTGCGCGTCGCGCAATCCGATGTGCGCGCCAAGGAATTTCGCCTCACCGGCGAGAAGCGCGGATACTATCCAACCCTCCAGCTGGTCAGCGTGTACAGCTTGCTGGCCAGGTACAACAACTACGACCAATTCTTCAAAACGTTTGACCGCAATAACTTTAATGCCGGAATTCAATTGCAAGTCCCGATTTTCAGCGCGCAAACAAAGGCGAATATCGCCCTGGCCCAAGTGAATTTGGATGTCGCCAAGGCCGCCTTGGCCAGTAGGAAAGCGGAGGTCAGCACGGCGGTACGCGTAAAGACGCGCCGTTTGCGCGAACGCGACGCCGCCAAGGAAGTCGCGCGTCTGGAGCTGCAACTCGCGCAGCAAAATGTCACTGTTCTGCAATCGCAGTTCGGCGAAGGGCGCATCAACTTGCGTGAAGTCGAGAAGGCTCGCCTGGAAGAAAGCGACAAGTGGATGTCCTACCTCGACGCGAATTTCCAGCGCCAGCAGGCGCAGCTCGATTTGCTGCAGACGGCCGGCCAGCTTGATAAAGTCTGGCAATAGGAACCAGTCTCAATCGCCCTTGGTGACCCGTGCAGCTCGAACAAAAAAGCTTGGATGCTTTCCTGGAAGCCGTGAAGAGACTAGACGGCGGCTTCGCGGGGCTCCCGGAATTTTCCCCGAACCCTTACGACGAAAACCGTCTTCGCGACATCCTGACCGCCACTGCCGAGCGGCTACACGATAACTATCCCTACTTTCATCCGTTGTATGCAGGCCAGATGTTGAAGCCGCCGCATCCCATCGCGCGGCTTGCCTACGCGTTGGCCATGTGGATCAATCCCAACAATCACGCCCTCGACGGCGGCCGCGCCACTTCTGCCATGGAGAAAGAAGCCGTCGCGGAAATCGCGGCAATGTTTGGCTGGACGAATTTTCTAGCGCATCTTTGCGGCGGCGGCACCATGGCCAATCTCGAAGCGTTATGGGTCGCAAGGCAGCTTCAGCCTGGCAAGAAAATCGTGGCGAGTGCGCAAGCCCATTACACGCACCATCGTATCAGCAGTGTTTTGCAATTCGAATTTGAATCCGTGCCGGTGGATTCTCAAGCGCGCATGGACATCGACGCCCTGCGCCGGCGCGTGGAACGCGGCGATATCGGCATGGTTGTCGCTACCATGGGCACGACCGCCACGGGTTCCGTCGACCCGCTGCCCGAGATTCTCGCGTTGCGCCAGAAGCACGGCTTTCGGGTGCACGCAGATGCCGCCTATGGTGGATATTTCGGCCTAGTCGGCAATCTTGCCGAGAGCGCCAAATCTGCATTTTCCCGTATCAGTGAAGTCGATTCGATCGTGATCGACCCCCACAAGCACGGCTTGCAGCCATATGGTTGCGGCTGCGTCCTGTTTCGCGATCCCAATATTGGCAGCTTGTACGAACATGATTCGCCGTACACCTACTTCAGTTCGGCGGAATTGCACCTCGGCGAGATCAGCCTGGAGTGTTCGCGCCCCGGCGCTTCCGCCGCCGCGCTATGGGCAACGCAAAAGCTTCTGCCGCTTGTAAGGGGCGGCGAATTTGCGCGACGCCTCCAGCGGAGCAGGTCCGCGGCGCTTGCCCTATACGAAAAACTGAGGGCCGACGATCGCTTTGTCACTGCGTTCACGCCAGAGTTGGACATCGTCGTTTTTGCGCCGCGAGCCGCCAGCATCACCGAAATCTCAGCCAAGTCCCGCTCCATCTTCTCCGCCGCTGCACAGCGCGGCCTGCATCTCGCCATCGCCGAGCTCCCCGTCAGTTTCTTCGACTCCCTGGAGATCGGTGTTCGCCGCGACCGCGAAACCCTGACGTGCCTTCGTTCCGTCCTTATGAAGCCAGAGCACCTGGACTGGATTAATACCATCTGGCAAATCCTCGCCACCCTCGTCGGCACATCGCAATTGCCCAAAAGCGCCTCCGCTCTCTAGCTTGGCTTAACACTTTCGGACCAGTCAATCCGAAGAACGTTTAGTGTAGAAATCGCTTGACAGCGCGTATACTAGTATGATAACGTAGTCCATGTTAGCTCGACGGATAACTTTCCTCCGTACCCTCCGCACTAAGCTAAATCATCTGGTTACATACTGTTGCAGACTCTTTGTCGCTCTCGAGAAAGTCAAGTCCTATCGAATCAGCAACTTCCAAACTCTTTTTGCAAAACACCCGGGGGTGGGGGGGGTACACACCACCGATACACGCCATGCGAAGCTCGCTCCGTCAGTCCTTTGTTTTCACAACCTTACGAATCCCTTTTTTCGCAACCCCTTTCTTTTCACATCCATCCAAAACCCCCGGGGAGTGGGGGGCATCATCGTGCTACGCTTTGATTTTTTCGCAGGGCAGGAGAACTCCGCTCCTAAGCTGTTGGGGAGAAAAGTAACGAAAAACGCGAAATCAGCCAAACTACTGTCGCCGTTTAATGCTGTATTTCGCCATTCAATGCACGGAAACACCGTTTAGAGAAAGGTTTGGAGCCATGCCGTCAAGTCCGGTAAACTATTATTTGTAACTGAGGGGCTCCGGGGACAATCCAAGAGGGGTTCGGCGCCAGGGCTCGATTGGCTTGAGGCCTTTGCGGCACAGCCTTAATGTAACTAACGATTTCCTGAAGACTGAGGGTGATGAATGCCGGATGTGATGAAGACATTGCTGTTGAATCCGCCGAGTTTTGAGAATTTCGATGGCGGAGCGAGTTCGCGCTGGCCCGCGACACGAGAGATTGAGTCCTATTGGTACCCCGTTTGGCTGACCTACCCGGCAGGCATGATTCCGGGCAGCCGTCTGCTGGACGCTTCGCCTGCCAAAGTCAACTGGCAGCAAACGGTGGAAATCTGCAAAAACTACGAATTTCTGGTGCTGTTCACGTCGACCGTCGGATTCGAGAGCGACGTCAAGCTCGTCCGTAAAATCAAAGAGGCCAATCCGAGCCTGAAGATTGCCTTCGTTGGACCGCACGGGCACATCAAGCCGGATCAGACTCTGAACGCCAGCGAAGACATCGACTTTGTCACCCGCGGCGAATTCGATCACTCCGTAGTGGAGTACGCGCACGGCAAACCGCTCGGCGAGATCCTCAGTGTCAGCTACCGCAAAGACGGCAAAATTGTGCACAATGCGGAGCGGCCGCAACTGCACACCGAAGAACTTGACGCGCTCCCGTTTGCTACGGACATTTACAAGCGCGACCTCACCATCGAAAACTACACCGTACCCTTCCTGCTGCATCCTTTCGTCTCCTTCTACACCACGCGGGGCTGTCCGGCGCTGTGCACCTTCTGCATGTGGCCGCAAACAATTTCGGGACATGCCTGGCGCACGCGTTCCACAGAAAACGTCGCACGCGAAGTGAAGCAAGCCATCGAATACTTCCCGCAGATGAAGGAAATTTTCTTCGACGACGACACCTTTAACATTCGCAAGGATCGCGTCCTGGATTTGTGTCAAAAGTTCAAGCCGCTCAAGTTCCGCTGGTCCTCCACGGCGCGCGTCCACAGCGACTACGAGACGTTGAAGGGAATGGCCGACGCAGGTGCGCGGCTGTTCATCGTCGGGTTTGAATCCGGCGACCCGCAGATTTTGAAGAACATCAAGAAGGGCGCGACCGTCGAAATGGCGCGCACGTTCATGAAGAATTGCCGCAAGGTCGGCATTCGCGTGCACGGCGACTTCATCATCGGTTTGCCGGGGGAAACGCGCGAGACGATTCAGAAGACCATCGATTTCGCTAAGGAACTCGATTGCGAAACGATCCAAGTTTCGCTGGCGCACGCCATGCCGGGTACCGAATTGCACGATTCCATGGCCAAGCAGGGCTTCTTGAAAGTGGAAGCGCTGGCCGATTCCGGCGGGCACCAGTTGCCGCACATCGAATATCCGCATTTGTCCAAGCCCGAAATGATGGCGGGCGTGAACCGCTTCTACGATGAATATTATTTTCGGCCCAAGGTCGTGTGGCGCATCGTGCGCGAAGCCCTGTGGGACGGCAACGAGCGCAAGCGCCTCTATCACGAGGCAGTCGATTTCCTGAAGCTCCGCTCGGAGCGCTGGAAGTGGGTGCGCGAGGGCGGCGATGTCCAAAAGACAATGATCGCCGTGCCGGAAACGCCTTCAGCTTCCGGAAACGATTAATTTTCACAACATGGGACACGAGTTACGGATTCGGATCAAGACCCTGGTCATGATCCTCGTAATGGTCGTGTGCGCCAACGCCGGCGACCTGCTCCTGAAGCGCGGAATGACAAAGATCGGCGCCGTAGAAATTTCTGCGTCAGGATTACAGCACGCTTTTCTCGCGACCATTACGAATGGAACGATCTGGATCGGCATCGTTTTCCTGACTGGATTCATGCTTAGCTACATGACCGTATTGAGCTGGGCAGACTACAGCTATGTAATGCCTGCGGGCGCATTTGGCTACGCGCTGCTGACGCTGCTCGCGGTGGTGTTCCTGCATGAAAATGTTTCGCCTCGGCGCTGGGTCGGCGTGGCGCTGATTTGCATCGGCGTTTTGCTGGTCGGACAGACGCGGCCACGCACCACGGAAGCCGTAGCGCGAGAGACGCGGGAGGTAGCGGCATAATGCGCGTGGCTCTGCTGCTTGCGGTTCTGATACTGGGTAGCACCGGCGGAGAAATTGCAATTACGCACGGGATGAAAGCGACCGGCGAGCCGGCACGCCTGCGTCCGCGCGAGCTATTTGAGTTTCTGAAACGGGCGATGCACAACGGATGGTTCTGGACGGGAGTGCCGCTGATGGCACTTTCGTTTTATTCATTGCTGGTTTTGCTCTCCTGGCGGCCGATCAGTTTTGTGATTCCGGCTTCAGCGCTGAGCTACGTTGTGGGTACGTTCGGGGCTAAATACATTTTACGCGAAGACGTGAGTCCTGCCCGGTGGATTGGAGTGGTGCTGGTGTGCGCGGGAGTTGCGCTTGTCGCCGCAGGTTGAACAAAACTCTTCGGAGGAAAAGAGTGTTTTGGACCATGAAGGCTCCGGCACATCGGAACGGAGCCGCGCTGCCGCTGTCATTCTCCTGATTGTTCTCTCCGCTGCGATATACCTTGGAAACGCCGGCTTTCCCGCGCTGCTTGATGATGCGGACGCGTCGCACGCAATGGTGGCGCGCGAAATGTTGCAGCGGCACGACTGGGTGATCCTGTACATGAACGGCATTCGTTACCTGATGAAGGCGCCGCTGCATTATTGGGCCGTGGCTGGGAGTTACGCGACACTGGGTCAGAATGAATTTTCCACGCGATTGCCGGTGGCAATGGCGATGATCGGTTTGGTGCTGCTGGTGAATGAATTTGCGCGGCGATTTTTCGGGTTTCGCGCGGGCTTGTACAGCGGCCTTGTTGCCTGCACCAGTGCGGGATTTTTTCTGTTTACGCGCATTATGATCCCGGAAGCGATTTACGCGCTGGAATTCACGGCGATCTTCTATCTGTTTTTGCGCGGCTGGACGGGATCGCTTAACCCTCGCGTCGCGTATTGGGGCGCGGCCGCCATTACCGGTCTGGCGATGCTGACGCGTGGGTTGGTCGGCGTGATTTTCCCGGTGGCCATCCTGTTTTTGTTCATCGTTGCCACGCAATCGTGGAAGCGATGGCACGAGCTTCATTTGTTTTCGAGCATGGGGATTTTCTTGCTGGTGGCAGCGCCGTGGCACATCCTTGCGAGCTTGCGCGCTAACAGTTTTTTCTGGTCCTATTTCATCAACGAGCATCTGAAACGCGCGATCGGCACGCGATACCCTCCCGACTATGAGGCCGTGCCGTTGTGGTTGTGGCTTGGCGCACACCTGATTTGGTTTTTTCCGTGGAGCATTTTTGTCCCCGGCGTTCTGAGCTGCATTCCGCGGCCCCGAACGTGGAAGAATTTACCGGCGGAAGGTCAGGCACGATTGCTGTTGGTCTTGTGGGCCGGATTTATTTTGCTGTTTTTCTCGCTGACGTTTGGCTCGCGAATGGAGTACTACAGTTTTGGCGCGTGGCCGGCGATTGCGATGCTGTTGGGGATCGGATTGGCCAAGGCGGAGGAACAAGGCAAGCCTTGGCTCGTGCGCATGCAAGCGGCACTGGCGGCGGTGGGTGCGGCGCTCGCGGTAGTGCTGATCGCGATGTTGTGGATTTCCGCGAGAGTGCAGGTCAACGGCGACATTTCTTCGTTGCTGAAAGAACACGAAAACAACTTTTATCGCGTGTCGATGGCACACATTCTGGACTTGACGCCGCAAGCCTTCGTGCTGCTTCGCGTGCCTTCGGCGCTCGCTGCGGCCGCATTTCTTGTTGGGTTGGCGGCGGCATGGTGGCTGCGTCGCAAACGGCGGGATCAAGGTGCGGCCATCTGCCTGGCGATTGCGATGGCGGTGTTCTTCTTCGCCGCGAATATAGCGCTTGGCGTTTTCGGGCCGTATCTGTCGTCGCGGCCATTGATGACGAAAGTTTTACCGCACATCACATCCGCAGATACGCTGGCGCTTTACGGTGAATTCGACGCCATGTCCGGCGTTGCGTTTTACACTGACCGGCAACTCCTCTTGTGGAATGGGCGCTATAACAATTTGGCGGCAGGGTCGTATTACGCGGATGCACCGCACATTTTTTTGACCGATTCCGACTTTTTGGCGTTGTGGAAGGGATCGAAACGAGTTTTTCTCTTCGTGCCTTCGGAGCAGCGCGCTGCCGCAGCGCAACGGCTGCCTGCGGCGGGAAGTTATTTGCTGGCCGAAAGCGGCGGCAAAGCGGTGTACGCTAATCGTCCGGCCGCCTCCGTGGCCGCTTCGCAATAGACGTCATGAGTGAGACAGTTTTTTCAGTGCTGCGTTTGGCCGTGCTGGTGTTGGCCGCCGGCCCGCTGGTGTACTACCTGTTGTCCCTGTACTGCACCATTGAATATTTTCGAGCGCTTCGCAAATTACCCCCTCGCGATGATTCCTTTGCGCCGCTGGTCAGCATCCTGAAGCCGGTGCGGGGCGTGGATGCGGGAGCGTACGAAAATTTCGCGAGTTACTGTCGGCTCGACTATCCGGAATACGAACTAGTGTTTGCCATGGCCGACCCGCACGACCCGGTAATTCCGGTAATCGAGAAGCTACAGAAGGACTTTCCAGATCGAGCGATTCGATTTGTCACCGACGTGCCGCGCGTGGGCGAGAACAACAAAGTGAACAGCTTGAGCAGGCTGGTCAAGGAGGCGCGGTACGACTTGCTGGTGATGACGGACAGCGACGTTCGGGTACCGCGTGATTATTTGCGTGAGGTGGTCGCACCGTTTGGGGACAGGCGCGTGGGCGCAGTTACATCGTTCTATCGCTGCGCGGGCGGGGGTACGCTGGCTGGAGATTTAGACATGCTCGGGATGTGCATGGACTCGGTACCAAGCGCGCTGGTGGCACGGACGCTCGAGGGCAAAGTGCAATTTGCCTTTGGCTGGACTATGGCGACGACCAAGGCGCGGCTGGCGGAAATCGGCGGCTGGGAGGCGATGGCGAATCATCACTCTGACGATTTCGAGTTGGGAAATCGCATCGCTGCCAAGGGACATCGTGTGGAGCTGATGCGCGCGCCGGTTTGGATGGTGTTTCCGCGAGAGAGATTCAGCGATTTTTTGCGGCATGAGATGCGCTGGGCGATTGGGCTTCGCAACGTGCGGCCGGCGGGCTACGCAGGGATGATTTTTACACATGGCTTGCCGTGGGCGATTTTGGGGGCGATTGTAGCCGCTGCTTCGGGCTGGACCGCGATGGCCGGGGCTTTTATTGCCGCTTATTTGGTTTTGCGCCTTGGCTTGGCTTATGCAGCGGGCGTATGGGGGCTCCAAGACGACAACATCAGCTCAAAGTTGTGGCTGGGACCCGCGCGTGATGCCGTCAGCGCCGCCGTGTGGTTCGCGGGATTTTTTACGGACAGAATCCTGTGGCGCGGACTCGAGTATCGAGTTAGGAATCGTCTGCTGGAACCTATTCGGGATGCACGAACCGAGGCATTAACGGGGCCGGAGCGTAACGCGCGAGGCATGAAGTGAGCCGGCTCACCGTCACGGCTCTTGTTTTTATGCTGCCCGGCTGGCGCTTCTTTGTGCTGGTCCTTGCCGCGACGCCACTTGCTTATTACATCGCAGCAACGCTGGCTGCATTGCGGTTTTTCAAGCGCGAGCGGGCGCGCGAACTTGCTCTCTATGCTCCGGGAGTCAGTTTGCTGAAACCTGTGCGTGGCGTGGATTTCGGCTCATACGATAACTTCGCAAGCTTTTGCACGCAGGAGTATCCGGAATACGAAATTGTTTTTGGTGTGGGCGACGCCGCGGATCCGGCTGTCCCATTGATTCAGCAGCTCATCGCAAAATTTCCGCAGCGGCGGATCAGCCTTTTCATCGGTGCGGAGCAAATTGGCGCAAATCGCAAGGTCAACATGTTGGCGCGGCTGGCACGTGAGGTGCGGCACGAGATTTTGGTCTTGACCGACGGTGATATACGCGTCGGTCCAGCGTACTTGAAGGAAGTGGTTGGGCCTTTGGCCGATAAAAGAGTCGGTGCCGTGACTTCGTTCTATCGAGGCATCGCGGAGAAAAATCTTGGCGCCGAGCTGGAGGCCGTCGGAGCCGCGAGTGATTTTTTTGCAGGCGTGCTGATGGCGAATTGGATGGAGGGAATCACGTTTGGGCTGGGCGCTTCGATTGTGACAACAAGAGAGTGGGTCGCGAAAATCGGAGGATTTCAGGCGATTGCTGACATGCTCGCGGACGATTACGAGCTAGGCCATCGCATCGCCAATGCCGGCGGCAAAATTCTACTTTCTCGCGAAGCTGTGTGGACTATGTATCCGGCGCTGAGCGCACGTGGATTCTGGCAACATCAAGTGCGCTGGGCGCGCACCGTGCGTCTTTGCCGGCCACTGTCGTTTGCGGGGCTCATTTTTACGCATGGCTTGCCGTGGGCTCTGCTCGCCGCGGTGATTGCACCAGCAACGTGGGTTGCTTCCGCGTACCTGCTTGCATATCTGGGCCTACGCTTGATGATGGCATGGACCGTCGGCGTGTGGGGCGTGGGAGATGACGTCCTGCGGCGCAAGCTTTGGCTCGTGCCGTTGCGGGACGCGATCCATTTTATTGTGTGGCTGGCGAGCTTCGGATCCAATCGCATCCACTGGGGCGGCGAGGAATTCATTATGCGAAGAGGGCGCCTGGTTTCAACGACTGCTTCGGAATTCCCAGATGCAGGTGTTGCCTCCCAAGGTCGCAGATAAGCAGTGCAGCTACCCAGCGGGTTTTGCGCGAGCCATCGCGTTAAGCCGGTACGTTGACTCGCGGCTTGATGAGTCTTCCGGCCGCATAAGCCAGCAATCCGATGATGAGACCAGAAATAACGCCGATGACTGGGCCTATGCAGGCCATCATCAAGCGCGGCGAGTTGGGAAGCGGCATCGAACCCATCATAGCCGCCTCTCTCGGGTGATTCGCGATGTACTGAGTAAAAAATACGATGTGTGCCGCGGTCACCCAGATGCTGTTCACAATTCCGACCAGCAAGCCATGAAGAAACTGACGGTCCGGCCGCTTTCGCGCAATGAGGTATGCGCACGTGAGGAAAATGAACAGCCAGAAGACAGGCTCGACATCAGAGCGAATCACGAACACCGTTGCGATGCCCATAGCTAAACCGAAAAGAGACAGGCCGAAGATCAATTTCCAGTCCATATCATGTCCTTGGTTAGCTCTCACCCACGCAGGATGGCGCCCAAAATAGTGCGCTCCGAAATAATCGTCTAGCGGAAGGGCACGAATAAGCAAGGAGACAATTTGACGCGCCGACTATTTGGAGCGAGAGTGCTTCGCTCGAACGCTTTGTTCCAGGTATTCGTGCAGGTGGTGCCTGGCATCATGGAGCGGTTCGTCATTTTTTTGGAGCCGGCTGATCAATAAAGCTCCCTCGAGGCTGCCGATGATCCATTGAGACAATTTTCGCGGCTCTATGCGGGAATCGATTTCATGCTTATGGATTCCTTCGGACGTAATCTTGGATAGCCGAGCGGTCCAGGCTTGCAGGGCCTTTTTGGCGCGCGCGCGCAGCGTGGCGTTTCCGTCGTCTGCTTCGACGGCGGTATTCATGAGCGGGCATCCGCCGGGTATGCCCGAGCGGATCTCGACGAAGTTGTCGATCATCTTTTTCAAGCGGTCAACGTTATCGGGGACGTTGGCTACGCCTTCCAGCCTTCCGCTGACGGCTTTTTGCCACGAATAGTCGAAGGCTTCGGCGGCTAATTCCTCTTTGCTGGAGAAATGTCGATAAATCCCGCCTTTCTGAAGCCCAGTGGCGTCCATGAGGTCCGAAAGGGAAGTGCCTGCGTAGCCCTTTTGGTTGAATAGCGGAGCGGCCTTGCGAACGATTTCTTGCCTGGTTTGTTCTCCCTTGGTCACATCTACCTCCATGGGCGGTTCCGAGACCGGGTGGTCTCTTCCAAAAGTATAGCATGGCATATATATGAGACCGAATGGTCTCTTATGCATCTAACTGGGCGAGAAGAGCCATGAGCGAGACGTTGACGCCAGTTAGCTCCCTAGCGCTGCCTGCTCCCAGGGTGGCCATTAACCCTTGGTTCATCGCCATTACGGTCACTTTGGCGACGTTCATGGAACTGCTGGACACGGCCATCGCCAACGTGGCGCTTCCGCACATTGCCGGCGGACTGGCGGTGAGCGCGGACGAAAGCACCTGGGTGCTGACGAGCTATCTGGTGTCCAACGCGGTCGTTTTGCCGCTCTCCGCGTGGCTGAGCCGGATTTTCGGACGCAAGCGTTACTACATGATTTGTGTGGCGATCTTTACGGTGAGCTCGCTGCTGTGCGGCTTTGCGCCGAGCCTGGGTGCACTGATCTTCTTCCGAGTCTTGCAAGGAGTCGGCGGGGGAGGATTGGCTCCAGTGGAGCAGGCCATCCTTGTGGATACGTTTCCGCCAGCGAAGCGGGCTGCGGCTTTTGCTCTTTACAGCATGGCCATTGTGACCGCACCGGCGATCGGGCCGCCTTTGGGAGGTTGGATCACGGACAACTGGAGCTGGCGATGGGTTTTCTTCATCAACATTCCAATCGGCATCATCTCTTTGCTGCTCACCAGCCGGCTGCTGTCGGACCCGCCGGAGTTCACGCGCGAAGTGGAGTCGGCGCGCAAGGACGGCAGGCTGAGGATCGACGGATGGGGAATTTTCTCCGTGGCTTTGGCGTTTGCTTGCCTTGAAGTCGTACTCGATCGGGGACAAACGGAGGACTGGTTCGAAAGCAACTTTATCATTGTCTTTTTTGCGGTGGCGATGGCCGCGCTGGTGTTTGCCATTGCGTGGGAGTGGCGGCATCCTGACCCGGTCGTCGAAATCCGATTGTTAGCCGACCGGAATTTTGCGCTGGCCAATATTTTTTACTTTCTTTTCGGTTTCACACTGTATGGATCGACGGTGCTCATTCCGCAGATGCTGCAACGGCTCTTTGGCTACACGGCAACCGATGCGGGGTTAGTGCTCGGACCCGGCGCTTTCGTGATCGTGATGCTGGCGCCCGTTGTGGTGAGGATTCTTCCCAAAGTTGGCGTGAAGCGGCTGATCGGATTTGGATTTTTCGTTTTCGCGGTGGCCATGTGGTATTACGCCAGCTTTACTTTGGCCACGGACTATCGGCACGAAGCATGGGCGCGGGCGGTGCAAGGGCTCGGGATCGCGACGTTATTCGTGCCGGTGAGCCAGCTCGCGTATTCTAATTTGCCGAAGCACAAGAACAATAAAGCTTCCAGCTTGACGAATCTGTTCCGAAACCAGGGAGGAAGTTTCGGCATTGCGTTTGTCACGACGCTGCTGGCGCGGCGGACACAATATCATCAAACGGTTTTGGTGGCGCACTCCACTCCTTTCGATGCGCGATATCAGAAATTTATCGGCAACCTCACTGAATATTTTTCTACCCATGGATTCACTCATGCGGACTCCGTGGTTCACGCGCAGGCGCAGACGTTCAACCTGCTGCAGCGCCAAGCTGCCTACCTGGCGTTCATGGATTGCTTTACCGCGCTGGGGTGGTTCGTGCTGATGGGAGTTCCGCTGGTGTTTCTGATTCGAAGATTCAAAGGGGCAGCGGCGTCGGGCGGTCATTAGGACCGAAAAGTTATGCGTTTCCGAACGAGCCAGCGGGAGAATTAGTTCTCAGGAAATATTCGACGCAGGTCGAGCGTAACATTCAGAATGCGGACGGTATTGAGCATGCGGAGAAATGATGAGTGAGGATCCCCTTCTTGATCCAATTTGGAATGCGCTTGAGGTGGAGCACGCGCGCTTTGCCATTGGCCGAGGGAGGGCTCGGCGCTACCCTGCGGAGGTGGTTCCGTTCGCGGCTGTTGCAGACGACGGCGAAGAAAGCCTGGCGGAGCTGGCAGAGTTGTTGGCGCCTAACGAACAGGTCTATCTCATTGGTGCGCAGCCCGCGGCGATGAAGGACATCGCGGTAGGACCGCCTCTGCACTGCTATCAAATGCTCGGGCCGTTGCGCCTGCCCGTCGAAACTGGCGGCGAGGAAATGCAGATGTCGCGGATGGGGCTCGAAGATGCGAGCGCGATGGTGGCGCTGACCACACTGGCATTTCCAGGTTTTTTCCGCGAGCGGACGCATGAAATGGGGAACTACTACGGCATTCGTGTCAGTGGAGAATTGGTGGCGATGGCTGGCGAGCGGTTGTGCCTACGCGGGTTGCGCGAAATCAGCGCGGTCGTTACCCATCCTGGACACACTGGGAAGGGGTATGCCCACAGGCTGATGAGTTACCTTTTGCGAGAGCACGCCCGCGCGGAGTTCAAGTCGTTCTTACACGTTAACGTGATTAACCGCGGGGCAATCGCTCTGTACGAGCGAATGGGGTTCGAGACTGTGAGAACAATCGCTTTGTGGCCGGTGTCTCGAGCGACCTAAGCGACTTATTGCGCTTCGTTTGGTCCAAATGAAACCCGCATGGCATAATGAAAAGCAATGGAAGTTGGGAGGTCGTCCAATTGGTAGGACTCCAGACTCTGGATCTGGCTATCCTGGTTCGAGTCCAGGCCTCCCAGCCAATCTCTTCAATGAATTAGCGACCGACTGTTGGAATCGGCGAGGTTCGAGGACGACTTATGAGCCTCGCTGTAGCATCCTCTTGCCGAGCGCGCAAGCAAAGAGGGGCAGGTCTAGTAGTCCCGGTGCCGGATCATCCCACGCAAAGAGGGCAGATTCCCGGGGGTGCTGGAGGGAGCGCAGGTACGAGCGGAGCGAAAGCCGGCCTTTGAGAATTTCCTGTAATGCGACCGGCACATCAGCCGTGGTGTGCATCCAGCGCACGCCGGAACGGCCGTGGACGACGGGGAAGGTCTGACCGTGCATAAGCAGCCAAAGGAGGTGCGGGAAATCTACGCCAGCGCGCCGGCAAAGGGTGTGCCAGCCCCAAACGCGCGGATTAACGTCAAGCAGCTTGAATTCGCCGTCACGGGGATCCTGCTTAAACTCAATCTCGACGAGCCCGGTGAAGCGCAGTGACGTGAGCAACCGAACCGCAGAATGAATTACCTTTGGTTCCTCCACCGACTCAACGAACGTGCTGAATTGACCGAAATCTCTAGGATACTGGCGCTTCTCTCTCGCCACGATAGATGCGAGGGGATAGCCATCGCTGCAGACCGTCGCATAGGAAATCTGCCCCTCTCCCACTCCGGGTATAATTTCCTGAACCATCAAATTCCCGGGCCCTACTAGGGCAGACGCTTCATCATAGAGGGCAAGTAACGACGCACGATCCATGACACGCCATGCCTTTGGGACGGCAAGATTGTTACGTCGGAGCCTGGTCGCCGGCTTCAGGATGGCGGGAAATGGACAATCGAGTTCGCGGAGCTCTTCTTTGGTGCGAGGCCATGCTGTCCGCGGCTGAGGAATGCCAAGTTCATGTGCGGTCTGATGGAGCAAACGTTTGTCGCACAGGTATTGCAACTGGTCCCAGGGCAGCACACTGATTCGGTATTGAGACGCGAGCACGTCGTGATGCCGCGATATCAATCCGACAGCGTGGTCGTCGGTTGGAAAAAGCAGCCAGTCCTTTAGTCCGTGTTTTTTAGCGAGATCGAGGAGCAGATCAATCTCTTTGCCGTCGTCAGCGGCCGGCCACGGCACGTTGCGACGAACGTACCGAGAAGTGGAGGCCACGAGATGCCCGCCTTGCTTCAACACCCATACAGGAATGCCCCGCCGGCCTAGACTCCGGACTACTCCCAGGCCTCGATAATCGGCTGCCATCACCAACGCACCGACATTGGTGTTGTACTTCGGCACGGAAACCGGCACGGGCACTGTAGCCTGCGCAACTGTGGCTGTCGTTGACATGAACTCCCTCAGGGTATGTTGCGCTGGGATGAACTTGCTTGCGGACTTTGTTCTGCAACGTGCGGCAAGGAACGACTGGGTTTTCCGTGACGGCCGATCAGCCAGGCGGTGCAGACGGGCGGGTCAACGGAAAACCGACGACCCGGTTGTAATCCTGCGTGTCTATGCCATAAAGCCGCAGCTTGTTGTATAACGCTTTGAGGCTGATTCTGAGCTTCCTCGCCGCATCTTTGCGTCGCCACTTGCTCTGCTCCAGGGCTAGTAAGATAGCTTCTTTCTCGGCTTCGGCCTTAACCATTCGCAGCGACCATACGGTATTGGGCAGGCTCTGCGGCGGAACCTCTCGGTCGAGGACATCAGGAGTCTTGGTGCCCTTAGTCTTCTCCAGGATTGCAGGAACCAGGGTTTCGTCGCCTAGGATTAAAAAGCGCTTGACGAAATTTTCCAGCTCGCGAACGTTTCCCGGCCAAGCGTAACACGCGGCCGCATTGAGAACCCGGTCAGAAAAGGGCTTGGGAGGGCATCCGAACTGTGCGGCCAATCTCAGCATGAAATATCTGAGAAACACGGGAATTTCTTCGGGGCGCTCGCGTAACGGGGGTAGATGGATTGTCAGGGCGCTCAAGCGGTAGTACAGATCTTGACGGAGCTGTTTGTTTGCCAGTGCCTGTGGAACATTCACGTTGGTTGCGGCAACAATGCGCACGTCTACTTCGATCAGCGACCGGCCCCCCAGCCTTGAAAACTGCCCACCCTGCAAGACGTGCAGAAGCTTTGCTTGTAAGCTAGGCGGCAGCTCACCGATCTCATCCAAAAGGATGGTTCCTTTATTGCACAGTTCAAATTGTCCCGGTTTGGCGCGGACAGCCCCGGTGAACGCTCCTGCTTCGTAGCCAAACAGTTCGCTTTCTAATAGCTCTCCCGGTAGAGCGGCGCAGTTCACCTTCAAGAAGCTGCGGTGAGCTCTGTTGGATAACTGATGAATCCGGCGAGCCACGACTTCCTTGCCGACTCCGCTCTCGCCAAGGAGCAGGACGGGAACATCTACGCGTGCGACTTGCTGAATCGAAGAACAAATCCTGGCCATGGCGGGGCTAGCTGCGGGAAAGACAAAGCCGTTGCTAAGCTCTTCGGAGAAATCGTCGTCGGTGTGCATTGAAATGTCGCGCGAGGGTGTCGTCAGGGTCCGACCGATAGGCATTCCGCTTCACCTCTGGGATTAACCGCCAAGTCCAGGGAAGTTAAAAAGAGCTTCTTTGGCTGGAGAGAAAGAAGGCCTAAAGCAGGGCATCTGCCCCAAGACAATCGGCACGACAGGCTTCCGCCTGGGCGAGATGAGTCGCCGACGTAAGTGGGGCTTTGTCTCAAGCCCTTGTCAGCGATCATTCAATTGCTTCCGGCCACTATATGCGTAACTCGGACTCCTAACTAAATTAAGGAGTTCTCGCTTCGGGGGCGATCGCGAGAGCTCGCCACGGGGAGGGAATCCGCTCGAGGCTGGGGCAACATTAGCGATTCCCTGCATAGGGTGCAATCCAGTAGTCACTGCAGTTTCCTCAAGGGGAAGCCCTGCTTCAATGTAGGGGTAATACCTGAAGATACGAACCAGTTGGAAAGTCTCCGGCGACCGAATGTGTTCTCCAGGCCCCTGCGAAACGGGCGCGACGAAGAAGACTACACGTACTTTCGTACCGATTTCATGCAACAGCTTACCGAATGCACTTTGTGCGGCGGAATCAAAATGCCCAATTCTCTGATTATTTGACGGCTATTTTCTGGCCGATCGATTGCAGTGTCCTGACGCGCTCGGATAAATTTCGCCGGGCGCCATTTCACCCTGTCGCCAGCTAGTGGGACTGTTCTGGCGGTAGCTTCGACGCACGGCGGCAGAAGTTAACCTCGCCCTTGGGTCCAACTCCCGTTCTAAGCAAGCGAGCGCACCGGTTCCGTTGGTTCGGAAGAGACTCCTGCGTTTGGTTTTGCGGACGCGAGAGCTAGCCAAATTGCAAAGGGCGGAACGGGGAGCGAGACGTGGAAATACAAGGAGCACCCTAGTTATGAAAACTCTGGCTGGCGTGATTGCAATGATTTGGCTAGTGGGAGCAAGTGCCACCCCCGCACAAACATCAGGCGGTGTTGCTGGAACCAGTTCGATTCCAGAAATTAGCGAGAGCGGGGCTGAAAATCCCGCGAGCGAGCGGTTGCCCATGTTGCAGCATCGCTATCAACGCTATCAACTGCACTCCGCTGACGTTCTTGAACTGAGCTTTCCTTTCACGCCGGAATTCAATCAAACCGTCACGGTACAGCCAGACGGTTACATTACGCTGCGCGGGGCGGAAGATATTCGCGTTGAGGGGCAAACGCTGCCGGACGTTTCCAAGTCGATTCGGATAGCCTACAGCCGCGTATTGCACGAGCCGGTAATAAACATCGGGCTAAAGGATTTTGAAAAGCCCTATTTTATCGTCGGCGGTGAGGTCGGGCACCCCGGAAAGTTCGATCTGCGGGACGAAACTAGCGTGGCGCAAGCGGTGGCCATCGCGGGGGGATTTAGAGAGTCGGCGAAGCACTCGCAGGTATTGCTGTTTCATCGTGTGCCTAAAGGCTGGATGCAGGTCAAACGGTTGAACCTGAAGAAAATGCTCAAGGACGCCAACTTGGAGGAGGATGCCTACCTGCAGGCCGGCGATTTTCTGTACGTACCGAAAAACACGTTTTCGAAGATTCAGCGCTTCATACCTTCATCGTCGATGGGAATGTATGCAAGCCCGGTGATCCATTAGCAAGAACCGGAGAAAGTGAGGTTCTGATCCATGATTAATCGAGACCTGCACACGCGGACACAAGACAACATTTATCACAATACGACCCGCGACTTTCTTGCAATTGGTTTTCGCCAGCGGCGAATAATTATCAAAACATTCTTCGGGGTCTTGGCAGCGGTCATTCTGATCGCGCTTATCCTGCCGAAGCAATATGAGTCGCAAATGAAAATTCTGGTGAGGCATGAGCGCGCCGAGTCGGTTGTCACCGTGGAACGTGAGTCACCACAACAGTTTCGAACAGAAGTGAGTGAGGAAGAACTGGAATCGGAAGCCGAACTTCTGAAGTCAAAGGACCTGCTTTCTAAAGTGGTTGTCGCGTGTGATCTTCAGAAGGAAATAGGCAACTCCTTCTGGATTTCGATCGCTAGCAAGATCCTGCGTGCCAGTGACGATAGTTCGGGGACTGTAGCCGACGAAAACATTTCTCGCGCGGTTCTTGCTCTGGAAAAGAATCTCGACGTTCGTCCTATCAAGCTGACTAACCTGATTAGTGTCAGTTATAAGGCGGCCGATCCACACCAAGCCGCGCGAGTGCTGAACACAATCTCGAGCCTTTATCTCGAAAAGCATTTGGCTATGCATCGAGCGCCGGGGGTATTTGACTTCTTTCATCAGCAAGCCGAGGAATACCGCGACGCTTTGGCGAAGAGCGAGGCACGGCTGGCCAACTTCGGACAGCGCGAAGGCGTCGTCTCTCCGACGCTGACGAGGGAAATCACGATTCATAAATTAGGCGAGTTTGAGGCTGCATCGCAGGAAACTCAGGCAGCAATTCTCGAGACGAAGGAGCGAATCCAAACCCTCGAGATACAACTCGGTTCGCTTTCTCCCCGCCACACAACGCAAGTCCGTACTTCGGACAATCCGCAACTTATGGAACGCCTCAAATCGGCGCTCCTGGAGCTGGAGCTGAAACGCAGCGCATTGCTGACAAGATTCGAGCCGACTTACCGGCCCGTGCAAGAAGTGGAACAACAGATTGCGCAGGCGCGCGACGCTATTGCCGCGGCTGAGAAGGCACCACTCAGGGATGAAACAACGGACCGTGACCCCACTTATGAGGCGCTTCGCGCCGAGCTCGCCAAGGCCAACACCGATCTCGCGGCCTTGCAGGCGCGCGCAACGGCCACTTCCGCCATGATCCGCTCCTATCGAGCAAAGAGTGAACGCCTGGACCAACAGGAGGTGCTGCAGCAGGACATGCTGCGCGCCGCCAAAGCGAATGAGGGAAATTACCTGCTTTACCTGCGCAAGCAAGAGGAAGCGCGCATTTCCGACGCCTTGGACCGCCAACGCATTTCGAACGTCTTGGTTGCTGAGGCGCCAACGGTGCCGTTCAAGTCGCAAGGTCGGAGTCTCCTATTCGTGGTTCTCGGCACGCTGTTTGCGAGCTTGGCGAGCGTAGTGTTGGGGTTAGTAGTCGATCATCGGGACCCGTCATTCCGCACGCCTCAAGAGGTGCAGGACTTTTTGGGAAGCCCAGTGCTCGCGGCCTTTCCAAGGAATGGTGAGTGACGGCCATGTTTCTGGACTTCTACGGATTGCGCGAGCAGCCATTCGGAATTAGCCCGGACCCAAAATATCTCTACTTCAGTCCAGGCCACCGGGAGGCGCTGGCATCTCTGTTCTATGGCATCGAGACGGGGCGTGGATTTCTGGCCTTAATCGCGGAACCCGGGATGGGCAAGACTTCACTCTTGTTCCAGCTGCTGGAGCGCCTGAAGGGTTCGATTCGCAGCGCCTTCTTGTTTCAAACGCAGTGCGATTCCCGGGAGCTTCTTCGTTACCTATTGGAAGCATTCGGAATCGACAGCCAGGAAGCCGACCTTGTGCAATTGCACTCGCGATTAAATCAGTTTCTATTGGCTGAGGCGAAGTCGGGCAGGCGTGTAGTCGTTTTTATCGATGAGGCCCAAAACCTCTCAGACTCAGCACTGGAAACCGTGCGCTTGCTCTCGAACTTCGAGGCTTCCGATCGAAAACTCTTCCAAATCGTCCTCGCGGGGCAGCCGGAATTGGCACGCAAACTGAAGAATCCGCGCTTGGCTCAATTAAGCCAGCGCATCGCTGTACTTACGGGCCTAAGCCATTTGCCTGTATCGGAAACGGTTCAATACATTTATCACAGGCTTCAAATCGCAGGCTATGACGGGCCCGAGGTGTTTACCCCTGCCTCGGTGGCACTCATCGCGAAAGCTAGCCGCGGTATTCCGAGGAACATCAACAACATTTGTTTCAATGCGATGTCGCTCGCCTGCGCCATGGGATGCAAGAGAATTGGCCCGGAGATTGTGCAGGAAGCGCTGAATGATTTGTCCTTAAACTGCTTTGTTGAGAAGTCGCGAATCTTGCGAGGGCCGACGCCAACGATTACAAGTACCCCTCAGTTCTCCGTCCGATGGTGGAGAGACAGCATGCTCGCAAGCCGCACCGCGCAGACGGCAGTTCTTTCCGCGTTACTGGGCGGCCTGGGTACGTACTTCGGCGCACATATCGGGACGAGAGCGATTGATTCTTCTTCTGCAGCGAACCTTTCGCCGCAAACTCCAGCGGAACAGTCAATGGCATTCGCTACGGCGAAGGGCGACAGTTCCATAGGCTTTAGCCACAATGCTGGTTCGTCCAAATTTGTAACGTATGTAGTGAGGCCAAACGACACGATTTGGAACCTCTGCGTATTGTCCCTGGGCCGGTACGATGAGACAACCGTCGCCGAGCTGCGCAAACTTAACCCTGATCTGACGAACGTAGACCGCATCGAGGTGGGGCAGCAGATCCGCTTGCCGGTACGTCCCTTGAATTAAAACGAGTAACAAACTTCGATTTCTGTAACCAGGCATTTCTATTTATGAGCAAAAATTCAATGTTGCTCCAAAAAATGGGCAAGGAACAAGGTCTGTTCCAAACGTCCGATCGTCCATCCACTCTCCTCGATCCCGTGGAGTGCCAGCAGACTCCCGCTCGGGAGATCCTGCGTCAAGAGGTACCGCGCCAGGAAGCTGAGCCACAGAACCAACCGTTGCAAATCCGGCCGGGAGTGACTAAGGAAAAGATCAGAACTTTCGAGCAGGAGGCCCCGAGAAGAATCAAGCATCGCAGTGATTTGGAGACGATCAGGTATCGAGAGGAAGTGAAGTTGGTTCAGCGCATCTTCCCGCTAAATGCTCAGAGCACACCCCAGCTTGTTCTGTTTTCAAGTTTGGAAAGCGAAGCAGACGCCTGTTCGATAACTGCGCGCAGCGCCGAGGTACTAGCGGCACGCTCGGAAGGTCCCGTATGCGTAGTTGACGCGAATCTTCGGTCACCTTTTCTCCATCGCTATTTTGGAGTCGAGAACTGCAGGGGACTTTCAGACGCCATTGTGGGGCCTGGTCCGGTACAAGATTGCGCGGTGCATCTTTCAAAGAGCGATCTTTGGGTAATACCAAGTGGTTCCGCGGCGGTCCAGCTAAGCGTTCCCGAAGTTTCAAAACGCCTGAGATCAAGAATGATGGAGCTGCGCACCTTGTTCAAATATGTGGTTGTCAGCTCTCCGCTCTATTTCGATCGAGTACCGGCTCCCCACAGCCTTGCTGCTGACGGAATCGTGTTAATCGTGGAGGCAAACTCCACAAGGCGAGAAACGGTGCGCGAAGTAATGGAAGAGCTCCAAGTCATGGGTGCGCGGGTGTTCGGAGTTGTGTTGAACAACCGCACTTTCCCCATCCCCGATGCCATTTATCACAACCTTTAGAAATCGATTCCGGTAAGGACACGTGGAACCCCACGAGCGCTCCATTCGAGCAGCCTTTAGCAAAGCACTGCCCGGCAGATTACACCGCGTTGTTATTGTCAGGGCACGACAGAACGTACGAAAACTCACAGGAATGGCCACAAAAGACATCGTGCAAGTTCCCACCTCAGTCGCAGGGGAACGAATGGCAATACCACAATCGTGGGGAGGGCGGAACGAGGGTTCATTTTCCACGGTCGTCTCGGAAAAACAGCTGTACTTTGTTTGCAAACGCTGTATGGACCTCTGCCTCGCAGCCCTGGTGCTTATCTTTTTGCTGCCGTTGCTGTTATTGATCGCACTGCTCATCAAAATAGATTCTGCCGGGCCTGTTTTCTTTACGCATGAACGTGTGGGCGTCAAACGGTTGCATGTCCGCGGCGAAGCCAAGTGGGTGATAGCAAACTTTCGTATGCATAAGTTCCGTTCCATGGTTCAAAACGCAGATTCAGCCGCGCATGAAGCGTACATTCGGGACTTTGTTGAAGGACGAGTGCAACCCAATAATGGGGGACGCGGAAAATTCAAGCTGACCAATGATCCTCGAGTCACGCGTATCGGAAGGGTTCTGAGGCGCACAAGTCTGGATGAGCTGCCTCAGTTGTTCAACGTTTTAAAGGGGCAGATGAGTTTGGTCGGGCCTCGTCCGGTTCCACCTTATGAGGTGGCCTGTTACCGTCCTGGCCATCACAAACGATTGACAGCCCTTCCCGGGATCACCGGGCTTTGGCAAGTAAACGGGAGATGCCAAGTTTCCTTCGAGGAAATGATTCACATGGACCTCGAGTACATAAGGGACGCATCCCTGTGGCTCGATCTTCAGATCCTGCTTCTAACGATTCCAGCTGTCCTGTGCGGAAGAGGTGCGGAATGAGCTCTACGATTCAAACCCTCGGAGTGAGTGCGATACCCCCAATAGCAAGTCCGTTGCGAATCGCCGTAGTCGGTTGCGGTTACTGGGGAATGAACTACGTTCGAATTTTCAACGAGTTGCTGGAGGCGCGTCTGGTCGCGATCTGTGACGAGCGTTCCGACCGTTTGAATGAAATCGGCTGGCGATTCCCCGGTGTGGACCTAACTACAGACATCGAAAGCGTGGCGTCGCATCCTGAAATTGACGCGGTCGTTGTCTGCACCGAAGCTACAACGCACTACGACGTCACGCGCCGCCTCTTGTCATCCGGAAAGCATGTTCTTGTGGAAAAGCCGTTGACGACAACGAGTGCAGATGCCGAGGAGTTGATGGCCTTGGCCGAGTCAAAATCGGCTGTTCTTATGGTTGGTCACACGTTCGTATTCAATGCCGGCATACAAAAAGTAAAGGAGTACGTGCAAGCTGGCCAGGGGCGAGTCTATTACCTATACGCCCGCAGAACAAACCTCGGCCCGATCCGACACGATGTAAATGCGCTCTGGGACCTGGCTCCCCACGACATCGCCATTTTTAACTACTTGTTAGACAGCGTTCCGGAGTGGGTGAGCGCGGTGGGCGGCAAGGTCTTGAGGAATTGCCGTCATGATGTGGGATTCATTTCCCTCGGTTATCCAGGCAACATCATCGGTCATATACATGTCAGCTGGGCCGATCCGGACAAAGCTCGCGAGGTCGTCATTGTGCGGAGTGACAAGCGCATAGTGTTCAACGATCTGAACGGCATTGAACAGGTGCGAGTTTTTGAAAAGGGCATAAGTACCTTAGAAGCGGAGCCTTTGAACTATGGAGAGTCTCGCTTCGAGATCCGGGATGGAGACATTATCAGCCCGCGGATCAAGCCCACGGAACCTCTGAAGAACCAGTGCCGCCACTTCCTGGAGTGCGTGCGGCTAGGGCAGCGTCCCGTCAGCAGCGGCGCGGAGGGTCGAGACGTCGTCCGTGTTCTTGAGGCAGTGAATCGCTCAATCGAAAGCAAAGGGCAACAAATAGAGGTGGAAAGAAACGATCGATATGCACATACAGCCATCGCAAGTACCGTTCGTTGATCTCGCGGCTCAATATCGCACGATATCAGCGGAAATCGACGAAGCGGTTTCAAGAGTAATCAGGGAAACCGACTTTATTCTTGGCCGAGAAGTTAGTTTGTTTGAAGAGGAATTCGCCTCTTTCTGCGAGGCAAAATGGGCCATCGGCGTGGACTCAGGCACCTCGGCTCTGGAATTGGCCCTTCGCGCATACGAAATTGGGCCCGGTGATGAGGTCATTACCGCAGCAAACAGTTTTATTGCTTCGGCTCTTGCGATCTCCCATGCCGGAGCAACTCCCGTGCTCGTGGATGTCGATCCTGACACATACACAATAAACGCCGCCGCAATCGAGAAAGCGATTAGCCCGCGCACGAAGGGCATTATCCCTGTGCACCTTTACGGTCATCCGGCTGACATGGATCCGATTGTGCAATTGGCTGAGCGACATGGGCTGGTGATTATTGAAGACGCTTGCCAAGCTCATGGCGCTCGCTACAAAGGCAAAAGAACAGGTTCGCTGGGCCATGCTGCCGCGTTCAGCTTTTATCCTGGGAAGAACTTGGGCGGCTACGGCGACGGGGGCATGGTGGTAACGGGCGACCAAGCAGTGGCGAAACGCCTTGAAATGCTACGAAATTACGGGCAGAAGGAAAAATATCAACACATGTTCCGCGGCTATAACCGCCGCCTCGACACGCTACAAGCAGCCGTCTTGCGCGTTAAATTGAAACATCTGGACGGGTGGAATGACGCGCGTCGGCAGCACGCCAAGAGCTATCGGCGCCTGTTGGAGCAAAGTGGAATCGTGACCCCTTACGCGGTGGCTCACGCCGAAGCAGTCTGGCACCTTTACGTTATTCGGGTCGACCAACGGGACGCGATGAAGGAATATCTCGCGAGCCGCGGCATCAGTGTGGGGATTCATTATCCAATTCCAATTCACTTGCAGCCGGCTTACCGGGATTTAGGGTATCGACAGGGAGACTTTCCGGTCACTGAAGAGTATGCGCGCCAAATTCTTTCGCTGCCAATGTATGCGGAACTCACGCCCGAAGTCATAGGCAGAGTTGCCGAAACAGCAAGCGAGTTTAGTGTCGCGAGGCAGGCACCTGCTACATGGTCAACGCCTCATCAGGCGTCCGTAGCCTAGGCTGGAGCGTTCTTCCAGGTCTCAACTTCCTATTCTGGCCACCGTGGGGAAGGCGCGCGTTCTGATTGAACGAGTTAGTCAAATGCTAGATGTTGTTGGCACGCTCACCCTTGAGCTGGTTCAACGTTTCAAGACGGGCGGTGTCATTGTCAATGAGCACACACTCGACCGGGAGGAAACGCGTCGGCATGTCGAAGTTCTTGGTCGATGGTTTGACTTCATTCAACTGAATGAGCTCCCTGAACGTCTATGTCGCCGCAACAAGCGGCCGTTCTGCTTGCTTACGTTTGATGACGGTAAACGCAGCAATGCGACCAAAGTGGCGCCGGAGCTCGAAAAGCTCGGAGTACCTGCCGTATTTTTTGTCGTCTCGAGTTCGCTTGGCTGCAAAACGCCTCTCTGGTTTGATCGCCATAGAGCTCTCCGGAAAAAGCTGGGCGCCGTCCCGCCGGGTTTGGAACTCAACATCCTAAAACAGCTTCCTTATAGTTTGTTGATGAGCAGAGTAGAGCGTGCGTGCTCGCAACACGGCGTCGAAGCAGATTTGGACGATGATCATGTTGGCCTTATGACGTGGGAGCAGGTCCGTAGTCTCCATCAACGAGGCTTCAGCATCGGGGCACACGGGTTTACTCATGCCATCCTGACTCGAGAAACGAAGCTTGCGGCATTCGACAATATAGAAAGGAGCATCGCAAAAGTTCGCGAAGAAATCGACGCACCGTGCTCCAGCTTTGCGTTTCCGAACGGGAACTACACCGCAGAACTCGCGCAACACGCCATTCGTTGCGGCGTCAAAATGGTGATGACGACGGAACCGACATGGGCGGACGAACGCTCCGGGCTTTGGCGGTTGCCCCGATTGCAGTTCTTTGGAACGGACAGCCCCGGAAAAATCAAACTCAAGATTGCCGTGGCCGCGTCGAGCCTGATTCTCAACAATCCCGACGGCACGGGCAAGACCTACCGAGTGGTGAACCGGCTCGCCAAACGGAGATTTAGCCCGACTCTGGTTGCCGCCAAAATCGACAGTCTGCTTGTCGGCCCCCCGCCGTCAAGTTGAAACTTGAATAAAAGCCCACATGATTGAAAATTTGCGTTGCGAAGAGAGCGGCTCAGGCACTGCCTTTCCTCGCGGCGTCGGCGAGCTGCCAATCATCACTCGACGCCGGTCCGGATTACGGCTCTCGTCGTTTGTGTTGGTGCTCCTCAGCCCCTACGTTGTCTTGAGGCGCGAATACGTTCAGAAACTGCTCTTCGCGGTGGTTATCCTCGACATTCCCTTCCAATTAGGCACTACGTTTTTCCATCGCCCAGCCGACGCGGAGCTTGGCGCTTTCAAGGGATTAAGCATCTCGGCAACAACGTTGGCGCTGGTTGGGTTGTATGCCTCCTGGTTTATGGCTGCACTGGCAGACAGAAATGTCAGACAGCGTCCGTCACTTCATATCAATCGACCTCTTACCGTATACCTCGCGTTCGTCACACTCTCTCTACTCGTCGCACAGGATGTCAGTCTCGGTTTATTCGAGCTCTTCCTGTTCTTGCAGTTGTACCTGGTGTTCCTATACGTGGCCAACACTGTTCGCAACCGACAAGACATTCTGTTTATTGTGTCACTTCTTTTGATCGGCGGCCTCGTGGAAAGCATCGTGATCATTGTCCTCAGATTCACGAACATGGAGTCGACCGTCTTGGGTCCAGTCCATATTTTTACCGAGTCCGGCGCGAACGGAGAGTGGATACGAGTTGGCGGCACGATTGGAGTACCTAATATTGCGGGAGCCTACCTCAGCATATTGCTCGCAATCGCAGCCTGTTTGCTATTCAGCAATCTGGGACGTGCGTACAAGGGGCTGGCCGTAGCACTACTTGGACTCGGCGAAGTCGCATTAATCTTCACATTCTCGCGAGGAGCGTGGATCGCGCTAGTCATCGCCATCGGCGGACTTGGCTTAGTCGTGTGGCGTCAGCGCAGACTTTCCTTCAAATTGCCCATTGCCATCTTCGCGATCTTGATGCTGCTATATTTGCCGTTCCACGACGCCATCTCGGCTCGGCTGTTCGGGGATGATAACGGGTCGGCGGAGTCTCGCATTCCTCTGATGAACCTCGCATCTCGGATCATCGAGGACAACCCAGTGCTGGGAGTGGGCGCCAATAATTTCACACTGGCCATGGAACGCTATTTGACCCCGGAGTTTCGTAATGGCCGTACCTTTCTTTTTGCCGTTCACAACAAATACCTTCTGGTTTGGGCCGAGACCGGAATTGGTGCGCTATTGGCGTTTATCGCATTTCTGCTGGGCACGTTGCGCAGGGGTTGGCAATGCTGGAGGTTCCAAGACCGGCTCCTCTCGCCACTCGCCCTCGGCATCACGGCTGGCATTGCCGGTCATATGGTGCACTTGACCGTCGACCATTTCCGTAGCCGACCCACTCAACAGTTACTCTGGTTGCTTGCCGGTCTTCTCGTTGCAATGCATAGGATGTATACGACCGCTCCGTGCGCGGATCCGTTTTCATCTATCACGTAACGGCCCGATGGCCGCAGATCAGTACCCTCACCGCGCTAACCGGGGGCTTGCTCAATGAAAGTGCTCATCGTAACGGCCATTTACCCAACAGCCGACAATCCAGCATTTGGGTCATATGTCCGCACGCAAGCCGAATCACTCAAGAAGGCGGGCGTCGACATAGAGATGCTGATCCTGAAAGATCGCCATCGTAAACTGATCTATCCAAAAGCGATCTTTCAGCTGCAGCGCCGCCTTGCTGGGAGTTCCATTGATCTCGTCCATGCCCACTACGGCCTTGTGGGCATGGTGGCGCGGACGCAATGGAAAGTACCGGTGGTGATTACCTATCACGGGAGCGACTTACTCGGATGGATCAACAGCAGAGGCGAGAGGGAGCGCTTGGGTACGTTGATCGCCGGTGCGGGCCGCCTGCTGGCTCGAAGTGTCGATGCGGCCATCGTTCAGAGTGACGAAATGGCCTGCAAACTCAAGAAATCCAATGTTTACGTTATCCCCCATGAGGTCGATTTCAAGGTCTTTCAGCCGACGGAGAGGCAGCAGGCTAGAACGGTGCTGGGACTAAAGCCTGGCAAAAAGTACCTGCTTTTCGCCGCCAACCCGAAAGTTGGCGTTAAACGTTTTCCTCTGGCCAAGGCCGTAGCTGATTGTGTCACCGCTCAAGATCCTTCCGTGGAGTTGCTGGTTGTGTCCAAAGAGACACAGCAACGCCTCGCACTGTACATGAGCGCTTCTGATGCACTGATTTTTCCGTCCTATCAGGAAGGTTCACCAAACATTGTCAAACAGGCGATGGCCTGCAATCTTCCCATCGTGTCCTCGGATGTCGGCGATGTTCGCCAGCTAATCGGTTCCACAAAAGACTGCTACGTCTGCGATTCCAACGTCCCGGAATTCACCGCACGAATTGTTGAAATTCTAGCCCACCGAAGAAGAACCGATGGACGCAAGCACATTGCGTGTTTGGAATCATCTGCCGTGGCGCACAGAGTCATCGAGGTCTACCAGGACGTTCTGAGAAAGTGCCATTTACACGCCATGGCGAAGCGGTCGCCCGTTGCTGACCTGCTGAATCTGCAACCCCGTCTCGGCAACAATGAGGCTCGCCAAGCAGTAGAGGGAGAAAATGAGAGTTAGCGTCTTTGGGCTCGGCTATGTCGGTTTGGTTTCCGCCGCGTGTTTGGCCCGCGATGGTCACACAGTTATAGGCACCGATGCGGAGCCCCGAAGGATGGCGCTAGCTGGTGTTGGCCGCTTTCCAATTCTGGAGCCTGCCCTGAATCGTTTGATCGACGAAGCCGCAGGTTCAGGAAGGTTCCGAACGACGGCTGATCCGCGTTCCGCCGTGCTGGACACCGATGTCAGTCTGATCTGCGTCGGAGCGACGAGCAATGCCAATGGAAGCCTCAACCTACAAGACCTCGATGCGGTTTGCATGCAGATAGGAGCGGCGCTAGCCATCAAGGAGGACTACCATCTGGTCGTTGTGCGTACCACGGTGCTTCCCGGAACTATTGAAGGCAGGCTTACCCTGCTACTCGAGCAGCACTCTGACCGGCAAGCTGGCAACCACTTTGGCATATGTATGAATCCGCTGCTCTTGAGTGACTGGAGTGGACGTCCAGACTTTGACCACTCAAATCCGATTGTGATTGGCGAACTGGATGCGAGAAGCGGTGACACCGCTCGGCGGCTTTATCAAGCAACTCATGCTCCCGTCGTCCGCACATCGCTTCAGACTGCCGAGATGCTCAGTTATGTAAACAATGCATTCCATGCGGTCAAGGTCACCTTTGCGAACGAGATCGGAAACTTGTGCGCCGCACATGGAATCGACGGCCATGAACTGATGGAACACTTTTGCCTGGGTGAATGCGTCAACATCTCCGCGGCATATCTCAGACCGGGGTTTGCCTTCGGTGGAAGCTGCCTGCCGAAGGATCTACGCGCGCTCGTCTATCGCGCGAAAGAGCAGGACGTCGATTGCCCGTTGCTTAGCGCCGTGTTGTTAAGTAACAAGAGCCAGGTCTCTCATGCGATTGAGCTCGTCGAAAAAACCCGCAGGTCGCGAGTCGGGATTCTGGGTCTCGGCATCAAGGCAGGCCCTGCCGATATAGGTGAGAATCCAATCGTCCATCTTGCCGAGATCCTTATCGGAAAAGGGTACAAGGTGAAAATCTTCGACGAGAATGTGGATTGGGCACGACCAAACGACACGACTACGTTTTTTCTCGACCGCGGTCTGCCGCACATCGCGAAGGTCATCAGTCCTTCTCTTCAGGATGTTATTGCAGAATCTGAAGTAGTTGTGATTGCGAATGGCGACAACGCTGTTCGCAACGTCCCTCGGCTGTTATCGGGCGATCAAATCCTGATCGACCTCGCTGGGGTTACTCGCAGCGCCGCAACCTATCTCCCGAAAGCACCCCTGAGTCTGCGTGACGGTAAGCCCCATGAAGACATCTGCAAATAATCGCATATTAATGCTGCTCGAGAACCAGCCTTACCCGCAGGATCATCGCGTTCGCCGGGAGGCCACTGCTCTGGCGACTGCAGGTTACCGTGTTTCGGTCATCTGTCCTTCGTCCGAGGGCCAGGGCTGGCGTGAGACCGTGGACAATGTTCGCGTTTATCGTTTCAGAGCGCCATCGCCGGTAAACAGTCTCCTGGGCTACCTTTGGGAATACGGCTATTCCACGGCTGCGTCCTTCGCAATATCTCTGCTGGTGTTCATGGGCGAGGGCTTCGACGTTGTGCATGCCCATAATCCACCAGAAACCTTTGTGTTTATCGGCGCTTTCTATAAATTATTCGGCAAACGCTTTGTCTTCGATCATCACGATTTATCCCCAGAGATGTATCGTGCTCGTTTTTCTGACGGCGGCTCTACGATCGTTTACAGAGCCCTCCTTGTATTGGAGAGACTTACTTGCATGGTCGCCGATCACGTGATCGCCACCAACGAGTCCTACAAAGACGTCGAGGTGGAACGCGACCACGTGCCCGAAGAACGCATCACCGTCGTACGCAATGGCGTCGAGGTTCAGCGTGGCCGCCCGATTCAGCCGGACCTGGCTCTGCGACAAAAGTCAAAAACGCTTATTGGCTTCGTTGGCGTGATGGGATTTCAAGACGGCGTCGACTACCTCCTGCGGGCGCTCCATCATTTGCAGCACACTTTCGGCAGAACTGATTTTTATTGCGTCCTCATGGGTGATGGAGACGCTTTCGCCAGCTTGAGAAAGCTTGCGCAAGAATTGTGTCTCGAGGACTACGTGCGGTTTACCGGCCTCGTGCACGGCGACGAACTGTGGGGCTATTTGTCCGCGATGGATATCTGCGTGGATCCCGACCCCGCTAATGCGTACAACAATCGTTCCACCATGATAAAGATCATGGAGTACATGGCCTGCGCGAAGCCAATTGTCGCATTCGATTTGCCCGAGCACCGTGTCACCGCGCAGCAAGCCGCCGTGTATGTAACTCCAAACGATGAGCGCGCATTCGCCAGGGCGCTGGCTCAACTCATGGATGATGCCGGCAGGCGAAAGGTCATGGGTGCGTTTGGACGACATCGCATCGAAACCAAGCTAGCATGGCGCTACTCCGTCTCAAATCTTCTCGACGTCTACCGGAAAGTTCTCCCTAACTCAGCCGAGGCTGGCCAGGCGGTTATCCCAGAGGCGAACGACGTCCGCCCTATGCTCGGTTTGATGGTGAAAGGTCAAGGAAGATGAATATTGTCCGCGTAGATCCTCGCACCGACCCGATCTGGCGAGCGCTGGTAGAACGAACCACGAGCAGTGTGTTTCATTCCCCCACTTGGATCCAGGTGCTGACAGACACGTACGGATGGGAAGCCTCGGCTTATGTTGTGCTCAATGATCGTGGAGAACCTCAGGCGGGCATTCCTTTCTGCCGTATTGCCGACATGATGGGAGAGCGCATTCTAGCCCTCCCTTTCTCGGACTATTGCGATCCTCTTGTCAGTGACCAGCAATGCTGGCAGTTCTTGATGGATTGCCTCTTGTCCGAGCGCTGCCCAATCACTTTACGTTGCCTCCATAACAACCTTCCTCTCGCGGACTCGCGGTTCGCTCTCGTAAAACAAGCGAAATGGCACGGCCTCAATCTGAAGCCTGGACTCGACGAATTGTGGCGCGGAATGCAGGACTCTACGCACCGGGCAATTAGAAAGTCCCAGCGTGAGGGTCTTGTCGTTCGAGTTGCCAATTCGGAAGACGAACTCCGCGCATTTTTTGAAATGCACCTGAAAATCCGCAAGTACAAACTTGGACTATTGGCCCAGCCCTTTAACTTTTTCCAGAATATCTGGCGTCATTTCGTTGACACGCAGCATGGATTTCTTCTTGTGGCTCTCTACCAGGACAAAATCGTAGCTGGCGATTTTTTCATCGAGTGGAAAGATACGTTGTATTACAAATTTAACGCCTCTCTCCCCGCAGATCTTTCTCATCGACCGAATGACCTGTTGATCTGGGAAGGAATTCAACGCGGCAAAGCACGAGGATTTGCATGCCTGGATTTTGGTTTGAGCGACATAGATCAGGAAGGCCTCGTCCGATACAAGCGAAAGTTCGGCACCGAAGAGAAGACGATTTCCTTCCTTCGTTACGCGCCCAATGGCACACCAACGTTGGCGGAAAAACAGACGCGCGATCTGCTCGCTCAACTGACTCACCGATTTACGGACCACATGGTGCCCGATCCGGTTACTGAAAGGGCCGGAGAAGATCTATACAGGCTGTTTACCTGAAACATTGATCTGCTCTGAGAGATCGTGACCGGACATCACTCAACTTGCGAACGGCTGCCTGCTCGCAGCTCGAGTGTACGAAAACTTCAGACTTGCGGAGCCTTGCTGGTCTCTGCTCTGCTTCTGGCGTCCGGGCCTGAGCGTTCATTTGCTACGCATAATGTCGACAAGCCGCTTTCTTCGCTAACGGCACCATGTTCGCTTTATGCTTCACCTTCTGGTAGTGACCAGAATTCCGGAGGCAGCAGTACATCTCCCAAAACCTTTTTTGGCGCGGCGGCAGCCACTCGGCCTGGCTCGGTACTCTGTCTCTTGGGTGGGATCTACACTTTGAGCTCCGCGTTTAAGCCTCCGACCAGCGGCACGCCTTCGGCCTGGATCATTTATAGGAACTACGGCGACGCTCCAGTCAGCCTTGTGTGGAGCGGCGCTGCTGACGCAGCCCCTATGTTCGATCTGAACGGCGGCAGTTTTCCTTCTAATCCCGCCTATCTTGAATTTCGCGGGCTCAATCTGGATGGTCGAGGCAAAGCGGGTGACGGTTTTTTTTGTCGCGGTTCGCATCACCTGCGTTTCATCGGCAACAGCATCAGGAATACCGGAGGTTCCGGCATCGGAGCGATTAAGTGCGACTACGTAATGGCCGATCACAATATAATCGACCACAACGGCTACATTCCGTCGGATGCGGGGACGAATGCCAAATACTATAGTTGGACTAGCGGGATCTCCTTGAACAGCAATCAGTGGTATGACTCCTATGCTGGTTTCCACAACATCATTTCCAACAATGTCGTCACGGGTGAAGTGGACCAGAGCTCCAAACACTCAGATGGGAATGGCATCATCCTCGATCTCAGCGATCGAACTTACAATGACAGCTCGGCGAATACGCCGCCGGCGCTCATCGTCAATAATGTGGTTTACGGGAACGGCGGCCGTTGCATTGCAGCCTATATCGTTTCGAATTTTTGGATCGTGAACAACACCTGCTACAAGAATAACTGGGATACCTCGATTGGTCGCACGGCCTCTATTGGCGTGAATAATTCGCACGACGGATACGTAATCAACAACATCGCTATTCCCTGGAGCACAGCTAGCCGTTGCTACCACGAGGAAAACGTCACGAAAGGTATTCACTACTACCGGAACATGTGTTTTGGTGGATCAGAAAAAGCAAAGGTGTCCGATCCCACGCAGATTATCCAAGCAGATCCCATCTTCCGCGATCCCCCATATCTTCAGCCGAGAGACAAGGCTCAACACTATGAGCCCTTGACGCCCATGGTGATTGCTAACGGCCTGATGCTTGGTTCAGGCAGTCCGGCGCTCCGGAAAGGTATTGATCCCGCCATTCTGCCGGACCTGTCAGAAACGATCATTACGGACTTGAGGAAGTACGCCTACGCTGATGTCAACGGAACCGCGCGACCTCAAGGAGGAACTCCCGATCTGGGGGCTTATCAGCGCAGTCCAGTGCGCTGACGTTGACGCCTGGGTGTCCTCAGTTCCTGGCCTTCCAATTCCTGCTACATGTCCATCGGAAGTCACATCCGTAGTTGAGAGCGGAGTTATCTTCCTCAGTCATTCCCGCGCTAGCGATCGTCTGAATCCTTGAATTCAAATCATCTCACTCATTCTCGTCTAACAACTAGAAAGCATACTGGAATCTCTCGATGATCCTGAACCTGCGTACGGCCGGCGGTAACGCACTCTCGATACTCACGAGCGACGTAATGAACCGGGCGACGAGCTTTGTCATGTACGCCCTGGTCGCTCGGCACCTCGGGGCGCAGGAGTTCGGTCAGCTTTCGCTGGCGTTCTCCCTGTTCTACATGTTCCAAGTTTTTGCCATTGCAGGCTTGAAAGTGCTCGTTATTCGGCAAGTGGCAAAAGACCGGTCACAAACGAGCTTATATTTCGTCAATTCATGCATGATTGTGACGGTCTCATCGTTTATTTCTGTCGCGGCACTCTTTGCTTTCGTTCACTTAATGCATTATCCCGCGTCTACAACTCTCGTTGCTTTGCTTCTTTCCATGGGCCTATTTCCCACTGCCATTTCAGCGGTTTGCGAGGGCATCTTCCAGGCCTGGGAAAAAATGCACTTCATCGCTTGGGTCAATGTGCCGGTAAATATTGCCAAAATCGTTGGAACATTTCTGCTCCTCACCAGGAGCCGAGGGCTTTACACTGTCATCCTGATTCTTTTAGGTTCTTTCTTTGCGGTCGCTGCGATAGAGACTTGGATCGTGCTGCGACGATTCCCTGCCCAATGCGCGCCGATCGACTTTACGTTTGCACTCAGAACGTTTCAGTCTGGCATTACATTTTTGGGCATCGACGGTACGCTTGCCATCGAAGGCAGTGTGAATGTCCTCTTTCTTTCTAAGCTCGCAACGGTGAGCCAAGTGGGATTTTACAGTGCCGCGACACAAGTCATGGTCCCACTCTTCCTGGTCTATCAAAGCATTGCCCAAAGCATCTTCCCTCTAATGTGTCGGAACATCGAGCACGGCCTTCAAAATCTAAAACGTATTGCGATGCAAGCGGTTGAGATACTGTTGATGTTGGCTTTGCCGGCCATCGCGGGGATTTTCTTCCTCGGTGATTGGTTTCTCTCGGTTTTGTACAGAAACCCGGCGTTTCTTCAGGCTGGGCCTGCACTGCGGATCGTCGCCTGGACCCTGATCTTACAAGTATTCTCAAATGTCCTCGGCCAAGTGCTGCTGGCGACTCACCGGGAGAAAATCACTCTGCGGATCGTCATGGTCGACACGCTGGTCAACCTGTTGGTGGGCTGGCCCTTGGTCAAGTTTTTCGGCCTGCGCGGCGCCGCACTCACTTTGCTGGTGAACAGATTGGCCGGTTGCATTCAGCACTACATCCCCGTTTCACGGCTACTCTCCGGCATCCCGCTCGGCAAAATTGTCTGGAAGCCGGTCGTCGCGGCGGCTTGCATGTCTGCTTACTTGGCCATGTCCACGAATCAAACAGGACCGTTGAGGGGTGTTTTGGCAACGCTCATTTACGGCGGAGCATTGTTAGTACTTACCATTCGCGCATCCGGCGGGCCACGCGGCTTCAAGGAAAAATATATCGTTCTGCTGTCGCAGAAAACCTGAAGAAGACCTATGCGATCGAGAGCCCGCTTGCGCGTCGCCATGATTTCCTCCAATTTTGGGGAGTATTGTGTCCGCTTGGCGAACGCCGTCTCTCGACATACTGACGTTTTACTAATACTGCCTGAACGACTCGCTGCTCCTCACGCTGAAAAATTGGATGCCGCCGTACAGCTGTTTTCCTTCCAAAGTCCCAGGCTGCGCCAGCCTCTTCGACAATTCCAGACCATTCGGAGAGTTTTCCGTGAGATAGAAAATTTCGCACCGGACGTGATTCACTA
>Ga0209526_10000108_pt1 | contig 46415 bp, 48 predicted proteins | sample JacPinW_OM2H0_M1_FD_188566 | JGI IMG/M metagenome (GOLD analysis project Ga0209526, IMG submission 188566) | Forest soil microbial communities from Algoma, Ontario, Canada - Jack Pine, Ontario site 1_JW_OM2H0_M1 (SPAdes) (version 2) | ecosystem: Environmental > Terrestrial > Soil > Boreal... | reverse complement strand
GGTCGGCGCGCCCCATTTGATCAACGAAAGGCGCTGGTCAACGCCCTTCAGCGCCGCCTCGTCGGCTTGCACCATGGTAAGCCCGTCATTGAACGAGATTGCCAGCTTTGCGAACTGGGTCTTGAGGGCGCTGGGGTCGCTCGAACTATTCGACGAGCTGATCAGCTGGGTAAACGCGGCATCCACCTTCGCCTGGTGCGAGGCGGCGGTCGTGAGTGATTGATTGGCCGCCGAAATCTGGCCGGCGGCGACGGCCGGCATGACGCCAAACAGGAGCACCAGTAGGACCACCAACCCGATGGCGCCGGCGACGATCTGCTGCTGGTAACGCAGGAGCCCCGGTGGCAGGGCCACGGGGAGCACGACGGTCTGGCCGAAGACCCGAAGGGTTGTGCCCGAGGCTCCCGGAGCCTGCGCAGGCCCATAACCGGGATACACCTGGCCGTAGCCGCCAGGCTGCTGCGGGTACCCGGGGGCCTGACCGTATCCCGGCGGGGCGTAGGAGGGGTACTGGCCCGGCTGACCGGGTTGGCCAGGATAGCCCTGCGGCGCTCCTGGATACTGCGGCTGCTGCGGATAGCCCTGTTGGGGATAATTCGGCTGCCCGTAAGGCTGGCCTTGCTGCCCGGGAGCGTAGCCAGGCGGCGCGTAGCTCGCCTGCGGCGGGGGGAGCTGGTTACGGCAGTTGGCGCAGGTCTGGGCGCCCGGCTGGTTCCAGGTTATGCCGCAGTACGGACAAGGGGCCGATTGGTAAGCCTGCATGGTGGCGCCGCCGCGCTACCCATGCAACTGGACGGCCCCGGGAACCTTTCGGCGCGAAAAGGCCCTTACCGGAGGAGTTGGCCCAGCTCCTCCGCGTTACGGACGGCGTAATCCGAGTAGCAATTGTTGAAGACGGCGTGCACCTCACTGGCGCTGCTCGCCATGTCGTGGAGCTTGGGCGCCCAGGCCTTCAGTTCGCTCGGCTGATAGAGGTAGCGAAACTTTTCCGCAGTGCTGATGCCCTTCTTCTCCCAGTTCTCTTGGTTGTGGCCATGAAAGCGCACCATGCCAAGCGGCGCCGTGCTCGCGACCACCGGCGGCACGCTGGAGGCGAAGCCTTGCGGCTCGTCTACCACCACGTAGGTGTAGTGGTGGTCCTTCAAAAACTCGAGGACGCGTTCGCGCCGCGACTCCTTCATCCACAGGGCCTGGCGAAACTCGATCGCAATCCCGAAGTCCGGCAACCATTCGCGCAGGTCTTCCATGAACCGATAGGCCGATGGCGATGGAAGGAACCACTTCGGAAACTGGAAGACAATCGCACCCAGCTTCCCTGCATCCTGGAGCGGTTGCAGCCCCTCGCGAAAGCGATCCCACACGCTTTCCTTCTCCTTCGGGCCGAGGTCCTTGAAGTAGAGATTGGTTTTCGAATCGGAGACTTTTTGGCGCAGGTCCTTCGGCAATCGCGCGGCCGGGGTCGGATGCTGGGTGAGCAGCGCGTAGGCCTTGGCATTGAAGGTGAAGTCCTTCGGTGTTCGCGCGACCCAGAGCTGCGCCGTCTTCTCGTTGGGGATCGCATAGAAGGTACTGTCGACCTCGACCACCGGGAACTTCGAGGCGTAGTAGCGGAGCCGTTCCTCCGCCGTCGTCGCGTCTGGTGGATACCAACCGCTCTTGATCAGGGTCGGTTCAGTCCAGGACGAGATCCCGACTTTGATCCGACCCATCAGCTGGGACGATGCGCCGCGGGAGCGTCGCCGACCTCGCCGCGCAGCGTGCGCAAGCCGTGCGGCAGCGCTTCCATCACCGCCTCCAGGCTGTCGACCACCCCACGGGGGCTGCCAGGAAGGGCCAGCACCAGCGTCCGTTCGATAACGCCGGCCAGCGAGCGCGACAGCATCGCGTGCGGTGTCTTGCGCAGACCCGCGGCTCGCATTGCTTCAGCGATGCCCGGAACCGGGTAATCGAATAGCGGCTCCACCGCCTGCGGCGTGACGTCGCGAGGACCTAGGCCCGTGCCCCCGGTCAAGACGATGAGGTCGGGATCGGTCACGCGCAGCCACTCGCGGATCTGGCGCTGGATGTCGGCCAGCTCATCGCTCACGACGGCTCGGCCGACGACCTCCGCGGGGATGCGAGCCAGCGCGTCGCTGATCTTTTCGCCACTCTCATCGACGCGTTGGCCACGGGCACCCTTGGTGCTCACCGTCAACACGCAGGCACGAAAACTCACTCAAGAAGTCTAGAGGCCCCCACCCTACCCTCCCCCGCAAGCGGGGGAGGGAAATAAGCGGGGGCTAGGCGGCCCGCGCCCGACCCCGGACGAGGGGCCGGAGCAGCGGCGTCAACCCGATCAGCCGATCTTTGCTCACCTGCTCTGTCCTGAGACCGCGTTGGATGGTCTCCAGCGTGTTGCGATTGCACTGGCACCCGCACGCGATCAAACTCCATGGCCCGCGAAGGCGATCCTGCCAACCGACCAGTCGTCGGCTATCCGAGCGGACATGCTCGATGAACAGGAATCGACCGCCGGGCTTGAGCACCCGCCGCACTTCGCGGATGACCGCATCTGGACCGGGCACCGTGCAGAGCACCGGGTACTCACGACCGTGTCGAAACTGGCATCCGGAAAAGGGAGGGACTCCGCCGGCGCTTCGATAACCTCCGCAGCCAGCCGCAATCGAGCCACCGCGGCCCGCAACTTCGCCGCCATGTGCGGGTCAGGCTCCGTCAGGACGAGCCTGGTGAGACCCCGATCATAGTGTCCGACGTTGAAGCCGGTACCGGCGCCGACCTCGAGGACGATGCCGGCGCATTGGCCGAGCAGATCTTTGCGCATCGCACGCAGGCCCTTGCGCTCTGCCCGCGCGAAAGCGGCATCATAGAGCGCCGCGAACACCGCGCCGTAGGCCGACCCCATCGGGCCCGAATCTCAACCCTCGGCGCGATAGGCGGCGTGCGCGGCGATGGTGCGGCAGAAGTCCGTGACGGCGGCGCCAACCTCCATCAGGTCGTGATAACCGAAGGGGACGCAGTGGTCGAAGGGCGGAAAGCGAACCACCGCCGACGCCGGGGGCAGATCGGCATCGTAGAGCGCCAGCACCGGACGTCCCCGGCCCAGAAGCCAGCCGGCTTCGAATCCGACGCCGGTGCTGCGGCCGGTCATCTCCATGCAACCGGCGTCCGCCTCGAGCAGCTCGCGGTGCATCATCTCGGCGATCAGTTCAGGCCGGTCGAAGCCGGGCCGATAATCGGGATCCGCGACCCGCTCGGCGAGGATGCCTGCCCCGTACTCCTTCAGGGCCCGGTGGGCGAGCTGGATCGCCTCGAGGCTGCGGGGACCCAATTCGCCGCTCACCGCCCGACCCAGGTAGACCTTCACGGCAGCACTTTGGGGGCGGGGTTTCGTTTGGGCCGCCAGAGCCCGACCATCAACATCACCATGCCGAGCACGGGGTCGAACGGCAGAACGATGCCGCCGAGTAACGCAGCGAGCCAACGCGGCCGAAAGCGCCGCATGGGCGGATTATCCGCCATCGCCGGCCGGTCTGCCTGTCTCGTTGGAGGTCACCGCCTCGCTGGGTTCGTCTTCGACGTCCAGGCCGCCGTCGTCGTCGTGGTGGAGCTCGTCCGTGCCGGGATCACCCTTCTTGCGCCGGGCGGGTCGTTCGGCCGACAACGAGCGCACGTCCAGACCCTGGCGAAGCAGGTGAATACTTTCCAGCAATGAGAGCCGCTCGACCAGCCAGCCGACCCGGTAATGCACGGCAAACCAGGTCTCATTCGCGGGCGGATGGCGATGACGCCGCCGCCAACGACCGACCGCCTCCTTGAAAGTTGGGGCAAAACCGCCTTCGCCACCTCCGCGACGCTCGGCCCCCCCATTCGTCGGCACGGACGGATTCTAGTTCGGATCCGCAGCGTACCTCTGCAGCGGCCGGCAATCGCGATAATGCCGGAGTGCGGCTGAGCGAGATCATGGCCCTGGCCAACGCCCTCGCCGGCTGTGCCGGCACCCCGCCCGACTCCGAGGTGTACCTGGACGGCGAGGTGCGCCGCGTCTATGTCGGGATCGACATCGACGTCGCCGAGCTCCTGCTGGCGAAAACGCTGGGGGTGGACGGCGTCATCGCCCACCACCCGGTCGGTTCACACGCGCGCCTTGGGATACCCGCCGTGATCGAACGGCACGCCGCCCAGATGGAGGCGGAGGGCATCCCAGCGGAGATCGCCCACAAGATGATGCTCGCCCGTCGCGAGCCGGTGGTACACGCGCTGCACACGAGCAATTACGACCGCGTGGTCGATGCGGCCAAACAACTCCAGATGCCGCTGATGAACATCCACCTGGCCGCGGATATCGTCGGCCGTCAGTTCTTCATCGACTTCGTCGGGCGGGCCGTCGACGGCGGGGGCACCACGGTCGGCAGCCTCGTCGACGAGCTCAAATCGATCCCCGAGATGGAGGCCTCACTGGTCCAGCCCGAGCTCTGGCTCGGCAGGGCCGAAAACCCGGTCGGACGCTGGATCGTCCAGATGGCCGCCGGCACCAACGGTGGCGCGGCCATCTATCGCACGTATTATGAGCACGGCATCAATACCATCCTGGCGATGCACATCGATGACCGGGACCTGCGGGAACTCGAGGAGCTTCAGCTACCCAAGGCGAACCTGGTGATCACCGGCCACATGCCGAGCGACTCGATCGGGATGAACCGGGTGATCGCAGCCCTGGAACAGCGGGGACTCGAAGTTATCGCGGGCTCCGGAGTTATAAGGGTATAGACCACCATCCAGGAGGACCGCTTGGACGCATCACCTCGCGCATACGGCAATGAAGCGGAGCGCCGCTATCACCTCCGACGGCTCGACGACCTTTTGGAGGCGCTGGAGCGGCTGAACCTCGCCGAAGCCAAGACCTTACCGGTGGCGGTCAAGGAGCGTATCGAGAAAGAAGGGATCACCGTGGACCCGGACACCAACTTCAGCAAGCTGATCGAACTGGTCTGGGCTCAGCAGGAGAAGTACCTGATCGACCTCAAGGCGGATCGGCGCAAAGGCTCGCGGCGCGTCGCCGACGGCGTCGTCGCCTCGCACCGTGTGCTTGACGCCTTTATCCTCGGCCGGCTCAACCTCGCCGGCAAGCGCCGCCGCCGCATCAGCGGATAGCCGCGATTAGGCGGCTTTGTAGCGGCCGAGCTCTTGTTCCAGCTGCTGGATACGGAACAGCAACTGGTTGATGTAGCGTTCGCGGCCCATCAAGCGGGTGTTCATCGACGAGGTCGCCTGCAGTTGCTCCTTGACGTGGTCCCAGCGCCGGACGTTCTGGATTGCAACGGCCGCTTGCTCGGCGAAGGCCTTCAGCTGCTCGAGGTCACCGGCGGGGATCGGATCGAGGTTGTCGCGATAGACATTCAGCACGCCACTCACCTCGTCTGAGGCCTCGAGCTCCGAGCGGCTCAACAGCGCGCCGTCGTCGGTCATATCCTGCTCTCGCAGCGAGCCGCACAGCACTGAGGCGATCATCTTGAGACCGGCCGCTTCGACCGTCTCGACCAGCTGGGGTGGCAGCATTTCACGCATCGGCGAGACCCAGGGCTTGCCGGAACGCATCACGTCGCCGGCCGCCGGGGCACCCCAGGCGATTCGTTGGCTGATGATGGTTTCGGCCATACCTTGCGAGCCCGCAACTTCGAGCTCCAGGGTCTTCTGGTTGCGCAGCGCCAGCAACGCCGCCTTGCCGCCCACGAGCTCCTTTGCGCTGGAGAGAACGAACTCGATGAGTTGCTTGCTGTCATTCGCGACGGAAAGCTCGCGCGCCTTGCGGACGAGCGTCGTCAGGCGGTCTTCCCGCTGCTTGAGGAGGTCGACCAGCCGAGCATTGATCAAGGCATTGGAGGCATCCGTGGCGACGCGCGCCAGGTTGCGCAGGTCGTGCTCGGTGAAAGGATCGCTGGCAGACCGCGCCAGCGTCAATACCCCCAGCCCCTCTTTGTCGGCGAGCAATGGTACCGCGATGAAGGACCTCGGTTGATGCTTCGGGTCAGAGGCTTTGAAACGCGCGTCGGACCGGCTGTCGCGGACGAGTACCGGTTCGCGATGGGAGAGCGCCCAACCCGCGATGCCTTCGCCCACTTTGAAGCGTGACATCTCACTGATTGCGATCGGGCTGTTGCGCGCCGCCTCGACCTTGAGCTCTTCCTGGAGATGATCGACGAGCGCGAGCGTCCCGCGCTCGAAACGCACCAGCTCGGAAGCGGCATCCAGCACGCCGTCGAGGACGCTGCGCCATTCCACCGAGGACGACAGCCGCTGGGCTGCCTTGATGGTCGCCTGGGAACTCTTCAACGCCTGCTCGGCCTCGGCGAGCTGGGCGCGCGCCACGTCCCAGCGTGCCGAGAGGGCCTCGAACTCTAGCTGGACGCGATGGTGCGCGGCTTGATTCTCGAGTGCGCGCTCGAGGTCTCCTCGAAGCCCGTCACTGGTGCGCTTGAGGGCCTCGATTTCAGTACGCAGCCCGGCGACACGCGCCTCGACGGCTTCCTGTTCCACCTTGAGGGCCGCGACCTCAGCGTCGCGCGCCGCAATCGTCGCGTGGGCGCCGGCCAGCTCGCCGGCGAGGCGGTCACGATCGGCGTCGGCGGTGGCTCGGCTCCGCGTGACGTCCGATAGGCGGACGGTCAGGTCTTGCCGCTCGCGATCGAGCGTCTCGTAGGCGGTCTGCAGGGTGGCGTGCTTGGCGACGACCTGCTCCAGCTCCTTCACGCGGCTGGCGTGCTGCTCCGCGAGGTTCCGTTGTTCGGCGACCTCAGCCTCGAGCGCGGCCGCCCGCCCCCGATGCCGGCCGAGTTCTTGCTCGGTCTGTTCGAGCACCTTCTGGTTGCGCTCCAGCACACGTCCCTGCTGCCGGTGCGCCTTGAGCAATTCGGCGAGATCCAGCCGCAGCCGCGTCTGGGTCGTAGCGGCCTCCTCCAGCTGAGCCGTAAGCGAGCGGCCCGAGGTGTCGGCGTCAACCGACCGCCGGGCAGGAGTTGATGGCGTCGGGGCGCTCGATGGAGTCACTCGCGGCTCCGATGTCTTGGCGGCCGGTGGCGGGGCTGGCGCCGCCGGTTTATCGGCGGGCTTCTGCCGTCGAGAAAAGGACCACTTTGGCATCCGTCACTCCGCCGTGGCGCGTAGCGCCGCGTCGCCGGCGGCCGCCGACTGCCCCTCGATCACTTGCAGGCCGGTCTTGCCGAAGACCTCGATCGGGAAATCCTCACCGTTGGCTTTCAGACGGGGCAGTAGCTTGGGCAGCACGCCGGTCCAGCGGAAGGCGCCGAGCACGTTGCCCTCTTCGTCGATGCCCGTCTGGTCGAAGACGCAGATGTCCTGCAACTGGATCACGTTTGCGGAAATCCCGGTGATCTCGGAGATGTGTGTGACGACCCGGCGACCGTCACGCAGACGGGCCTGCTGCACGAACAGCGTGATGCCGCCGACGATCTGTTCGCGGATCGCCTGAAAGGGCAGGTCAGACCCGCCCATGATGACCATGGTCTCGATCCGGTTGAGGGCGTCCTTCGGGCTGTTGGCGTGGACGGTGGTCATGCTGCCGTCGTGGCCGGTGTTCATCGCCTGGAGCATGTCCAGGGTTTCGGCGGCGCGGCATTCGCCCACGACAATGCGATCGGGCCGCATCCGCAGGGCGTTGACGACCAGGTCGCGGATGGCGACCGCGCCGCGGCCTTCGACGTTGGCGCTGCGCGCCTCCAGGGTGACCAGGTTGCGCTGCCGAAGCTGCAGCTCAGCCGTGTCCTCGACGGTCACGACCCGTTCGGTGTCGGGGATGAAGTTTGAAAGCACGTTCAGGGTCGTCGTCTTGCCCGAACCGGTGCCGCCGCTGACGACCATCGAGATTCGCGAGCGCACGCAGGCGCGGATGAAGTCGGCCATTTCTTTGTTCATCGTGCCGAAGGTGACAAGATCGGACACTTTGTACGGGACGCGCGAGAACTTACGGATGGTGATGCTCGAGCCCTGCACAGCCAGCGGTGGGATCACGATGTTGACGCGCGAACCATCGGGGAGGCGGGCATCGACCATGGGCGACGATTCGTCGACCCGGCGACCGATGCGTGCCACGATCCGGTCGATGACACGGCGAAGCTGACGCTCGTCCTCGAAGACCAGCTCCGACTGCGTCAGGCGGCCGCGGCGCTCGGCGAAAATTGTCTTCGGTCCGTTGACCATGATTTCGCTGACCTCCGGGTCTTCCAGCAGGGTCTCCAGCGGGCCCAGGCCCAGGGTGTCGTGCATGATCAGCTCGGCAAGCTCTTCGCGGTCGAACTTGGTGAGCTTGAGGTTGGTCTCCTGGCAATACTCGTCGACCAGCTCGGCGATGCGGCGCTGCACCATGTCGGCGCTCGCCGTGTCCGAGTTGCCGCCGAGCGACGTGATCAGCCGCTCGTGGACGGCCTTCTTGATGCGATCAACGTTCGGAACGCGGGCCGCGATGTTCTGAGGCTTGACCGTCAGGCTGGACAAGCTCGGCGGCGTACCCGGATCCCCGCCCTGGGGCTTCTCGGGAAGTTTGCCTTTGTTGAGCTTGTCAACGAGCAGCATGCAGTCCTCCTGGATTTATCAACGCAGCGGCGCCACGTATCGGGGAGCGTAGCCTGCGCCGGCCCCCCGGCTTATCCGCCAGTCAGCCCAGCTTCGGGCCGAACGGCGGATACCCGGCGCAAGCGGCTCCGTAAGGGAAACGTGAGTTCGCGGCGATTCCGGCACAAATGCACCGCGTCCCCGGGCGGTTGCCCTAACTGGCTTTCCGCTCCGGGAAGCCGTCATCGAGTAGGCCGTGTTGGGTCGCCCAAACGGCCGCCTGGGCGCGCGAGCTCAGACCCAGCTTGCTCAGGATGTTCGAGATGTGATGCTTGACCGTCTTGTCCGAGAGGAACAGGTCGGCGGCGATCTGCTTGTTCGTCTTCCCCTGCGCGGCCAGCCGCAGCACGCGCTTTTCCTGGTCGGAGAGCGCGGCCCGAACGACTTCATCGGAGCTGGCGGCCATCTTCCGGATCCGCTCGAGTACCTTGCGGGTGACCTCCGGGTCGAGGAGTGAGCGACCCTCCGCCACCGAGATGACGGCGTCGATCAGCGCGCCCTTGTTGATCTCCTTGAGGAGATAGCCTGAGGCGCCGGCCATGATCGACTCGTAGACGGCATCCTCGTCGGCGAACGAGGTCAACATGATGACTTTGCTGCCCAGGTTGCGCCCGAGGATCTCGCGGCACGCGTCGATCCCACTGCCACCCGGCATCCGGACATCGAGCAGCACGACGTCGGGGCGCAGCAGCGCGGCCTGGTAGACGGCATCCTGCGGCGAGGCGGCCTCACCCACGACCCGGATACGCGGATCGGACTCCAGAATGGTGCGAAGCCCAAGCCGGATCATCTCGTGATCGTCGGCGATCAGCAGGCGAACAGCCCCGGTGCTCATCGGCGGTATGGAAACACCGCCTCCAGCCGGGTGCCGGCGCCTGGCGCGCTTTCCAGCGTCAGCGTGGCGCCGAGCTCGTGCACGCGTTCCTCGATGTTGGGAAGCCCTCGGCCCCGTTCGATCCCCGGTGCCGGCCGGGCGTCGACGTCGAAGCCCTTGCCGTCATCCTCGATCACCAGCGTGGCCGCGTCGTCGCCGAAGTTGAGCGACAGCGTGGCGTGGGTCGCTTCCGCATGCTTGAAGACGTTGGCGAGCGTTTCCTGAATGATCCGAAAGAGCGCGATGGAAATTTCAGGCGAGAGCTCCTCGCTGGGGGACGCACCCACCTCGACCTGGACCGGGATGCCGGTCGCCTCTTGAAAGTGCGTGCACAGATCGGCCACCCACTGCCCGATCTCCTTCTCTTTCATGATGATCGGGCGGAGCTGATAGATGAAGGTCCGCATCTCGGAGAGGACGTGATTCAACTGCTGGATAGACCCGCTCAAGACGGGCGGTACGGCATCGGGCTCGCTGAGCGCGAGGTCACGCGCGTGCTCGAGCTGGAGCCCGAGCGCGTAGACATACTGGACGAGCCCATCGTGCATATCGCGGGCAATCCGGTTGCGCTCGGAGACCACGGCCATCTCGTTCTGCTGATCCTGGACGCGCGCCTGCAGCCGGAGCCGTTCCATTCCCAGCGCCACCTGCCGCCCGATCTCATCCAGCAGTTCGAGCTCCGCCGGGTTCAACCGCTCGGCATCGGCAAAGCCCACCAGCAGCGCGGCCGTCATTTTTCCCTGCCACCGCACTGGGACCGCGGCGACCGCGTGCGCCTCGCTGTGCGACCAGAAGGCGTCGTCGAGCAACGACGGGCGAGTGGTTCGCAAGAGGACGAGGGGCCGCACTGACTCCGCCAGGCCGGCCATCAACGGCAGCACGCCGACGGGCTGGCTGCGAAGCGACTCGAGACCGAAGGCCGGCGGATCTGAGGCATCGAAGGCCGCCTCGATGATCTCGCCTTCCTCGTCCGGCAGGATGACGGCGGCGGCAGTAGCACGCATGGCGAAGGCCACTTGTTTAACGGCCCGCTGCAGCAATTCCGGCGTGGTGACGGCCTCGCTACCCGCCTGGGCGGTGGCGAGGAGCGCTTCTGCTCGGCGGCGGGAGGCACGCTCGGTTTCGAACAGGCGGGCATGGTCGATGGCGACCGCGGCCTGGGTGGCGATCGCCTCGACCAGTTTCTGATGCTCCGGTCCGAAGGGCTCCCGGGCGGCGCGAACCAGGACCAGAGCGCCCAGCAGGTTCTCCTGCGCCCGCAGCGGGGCGGCCAGTACCGTCTTGGAGCGGCGCTCGGCACCGGTCACCTTGTAGCGGGCGTCCTTGGACGAGTCCTGGATCAGGGCCGTAGCGCCGTGGCGCACGACCCAACCAACGACGCCCTCGCCCACCTTGAAGCTCTTGACCTCTTTGAGCGCCACCGGCACGCCGAGCGCGGCCTTGACATGGAGCTCGGTACGCGAATCGTCGAGCAGGAAAATGGTGGCCGCGTCGAAGGCGACCAGCGCGTTCATGCGCTCCAGGACGTCCTTCAAGGTCCGATCGAGATCCAGTGAACTGCTGAGCGCGGCGCTGACCTGCGTTAGCAGCCGATACGATGGCGCCGGCGTCGGACTGCCGCCCGAAATCACCTTGAGCCGGCTCGCGTCCAGCTTGCGCGCGCCCGCGGTCATGCGAGTGAGACGTATGGCCGCCCTCTTTCCAGCGGAGCGGCGTCACCAGATCGTCATCAATTCGACCCTTACGACTCCTTAAGAACCGCCCGATAGACTGACCACGTGAGGCGGCGGCGTGGCACGATCCTTCTTCTTGCTGTCCTGCTGGCCGCGTGCGATCCGGTCGCCCCCAAGTCGAGTGCGCCAAGCGCGGACTCGGCGCTCGCTCTCATGTTCCAGAACAAATATGCGGCGGCGACTGCCCAGCTGCAGGACTTGATCAAGGCGCATCCCCAGGACGCCAAAGACCACGCCGTCTATGCACTGGTCCTCAACTACCAGACCAAACAGACGGCTGCGCTCGACGAGGCCAAGAAAGCCCTGAGCATTGCACCCCATGACGGCTTCGTCCTCACCGTCCTGACCCGGGTCGAGGACTGGAACGACGATATCCAATCGGCGGCGCGCGACGGGGCCGCCGCCGTGAAAGCGGCACCTAACTCGACCCTGGCCCACGTCTTCTACGCCGAGGCCCTCGCGGATGTGGGCCAGTACGCCACCGCACAGACCCAGCTGTCGAAAGGCGCCGAGCTCGCCAAGAAGGGATCCGATTACGACAAGGCGGAAGTCGACCGCAACTGGGCCAACTACTACCGCGACAAGAAGGACTATCCGCAAGCGCTCGCGCATCTGAAGCTCGCGGCGGGCGCGCAGCCGAAGTGGGTGGAGCGGCTGCTCGAATTGGCACGGTTCTCGATTGCCCGGCAGGACCTGAGCGGTGCAACCCAGTTTCTCCAGCGAGCCGCGACCCTGTCACCGGATGACGCGGGACTCCGCGAGCAACTGGGCGAGGTGGCGCTCTTTGCCCAGGACTACGACGTCGCCAAGAGCGCCTACCAGGCTGCCCTTCAGCTCCAGCCACGGAGCGCCCTCGACCTCAGGCTGCTGGGCGACATCGCCATTGCCAGGGACAAGGATCCGACTACCGCCATCAGGGACGAGCGCGCCGCGATCGCGGCGCAACCGACCGACCAGGAGGCTGGCGCATTCCTGGTCTCGGTGCTTCGCTACCTGAACAAGGACGAGACCGCCGCCGCAACGGCGGCCAAGGGCACGGTGGCCCCCAGCGGCGTGGGCGCGGCACCCGCCGCCACGTACGTCGATCTCGACAAGGCCGCGGCCGATCGAGAGGCGCTCGCGCTGGCGACGGTCAACCGCTATCGGCGTCTGGCTGGGTTGGCTCCGGTGACCAGCTCGCCGATCATCCACCAGTCGGCGCTGGCCCACGCTTTCTACACCTTCTTCAACGGAGCGCTCGCCAGCATCCGCGACCTCGGCATCCATAAGGAGGAGGCGAGCGGCCAGGGCTACGTCGGCGACAACGTGCTGACGCGGGCGCAGCATTTCGGCTATCCGCAGCGGTCGATGGCAGAGGTCATCACCCATCGCGCCGACCCGGCGGCCGCGGTCACCGACTGGATCGATTCCGTCTATCACCGCTTCCCCCTGCTGCGCGCCGACCTGATCGAGCTCGGCTACGGCGACGCCTACCTCGGCCCGCTGACGGTGCAGGTGATGGACATGTCGTACCGGGAGACGGCAACCGGGCGGATCATCCTTTATCCGGCGGACAACCAGGTCAGCGTGCCGACCGCTTTCAACGGCAACGAAATCCCGGATCCCGCACCCAACGCCAGCTATCCGATCGGCTATCCCGTCTCCGCCACCTTCGACCGCAACGCGAGGGTCACGATCACGGCCTTCCACTTACGAGATCCGTCGGGCACCGATTTGCCGGGCATCTCATTGCAGCCGGGAGCCGAGACCGAGAATTCCTTCGCCTTCCTGGCCAACACCCCGTTGCTCGCGGGCACCACCTACACGGCCGAACTGACTTACACGCTCAATGGGGTCGCCGGCCGAAAGGTCTGGCATTTCTCGACGGCGGCTGGGGCGAACCCAACCCCCCAGCCGCAGACTGCTGCCGCGCCCGTTATCACCGCTGGCCGCTGACGCGGCCGCGCCCGTTATCACCGCTGGCCGCTGACGCGGCCGCGCCCGTTATCACCGCTGGCCGCTGAGGTCGCCACCCCCTCGAGCGTGCTCGGCGGGCCGGTCAACTGAATTCAAATCGGTTCTTGCTCAGCCGGCGTGAACGCCTCTGCGGCTTGTGCCCAGTACCCTCACCCACAGGCTCGACAACAACCTGGCGATCGCGGCCCGTCTGCGGCGCGCCCGAGGGCGTGCCTCCCCGCAGCCAGCGGCGCTTATGGTCGGAGTCTCACCGCAAGCTGATGAAGAAGGGCTGACTCCAGGCCCGGGCGCCGTCGTCGCGGATCGCCTCGACGCGGACATAGCCTTCGCCACCGCTGACCTGGTAGGTGCCAGTGTTGGCACTGACCGTTTTCAGCAGCTGACCGCCGCGACCGATGAAGCGCAGGCTCGAGCCGGGCGCTGCTTCAGCCGTGATGGTCCGCCCGGTGACGTTTAGTCGAGTGAACTCGGCGCCGGTAGAGGCGATGAAGGCGCCCTGCCGAAGCGAGCTCAGCAGTGAGACGACGTCTTGCGCGGGCGCGAGCACGTCGATCCAGGCCCGGCCGAGCGCAGGATCGTGCAAACCGGTCGCGTCATCACCGGCGAAGGCGTAGACGCGGTTCCCGGCCGCTAGCAACCCGTCCCACATGGCAGTCGCATCTCCCCGACCCGGATCGCTCCCTGCGACGCTCGCGTCATAGACCTCGAGACCGAACAGGCCTCGGACGGCCAGCACCGTCGCAAGCGTTTGCGGCCTGGCCGCAAAGCCAGGCGCCGCCAGCACTGGCAAGCCGCCGTCGTGCGCGATCCAATCGATGGCGCCCTGAAGGTTATTGGCAGGCTGCCAGTGATCCATACCGACCGCGAGCACCTGGGCAAAGGGATAGGTCGCATCGACAGTGGGGATCCCGGTGTGGGCGCGAGTGCCGTACTCCGACACCCAGGTATAGGTGTTCATGTCGCTGATCCCGAGGAAGGCGTAGCCGTGCGCCGCATACCACGCGCCGATGGCGGACGGCAGGTCCGTGCCCACCCCGCGCAGGGAGGCGACGTGGAGGTTGCCCTTGAACCATGTGCCGCCCCCCACATACGGGTCGGCCACGATGAGCCGTTTCGCGGTGGCCGTCGACGGCTTCCCGGTCGACACTCCGAGCTGGTGGCCGAGGACGGCCGAGCCGGCGACCGCCAGGATGACGAGGGCGATCAGCGCGGGATGGAAACGCTGACCCCAAGCGCGCCCAGTTCCTGTCGGATCCGCCTGGCGAGGGTCGCTGCGCCAGGGGTGTCGCCATGCACGCACAGGGTTTCAAACGATACGGCAACCCGGCTGCCGTCGCTGGCGCGGACTTCACCGTCAGTGACCAAGGTGCGGACCTGTCGGGCCACCTCCTCCAGATCGGTGAGCACCGCGGCCGGCTCGGTCCTGGGCAGCAATGTGCCATCGGCCCGATATCGCCGGTCGGCGAAGGCTTCCGCGGTAAAGGGATGGCTCACCGCCAGGGCCGCCTGCTGCATCGCCGATCCCGCACGACCGACCAGCCGGAGGGCCGGATTGAATGCGCGGACGGCGGCAACGATCGCGGCCGCGAGCGATCCATCCTTCTCGGCCTGGTTGTAGAGGGCCCCGTGCGGTTTCACGTGGTGCAGGGTGGTTCCTTCGATGCCGGCGATCGCCTCGAGCGCGCCAAGTTGATTTGTCAGGAGCTCCTGTATTTCGGCCGCGGTCCACCGTTGCGGCCGCCGCCCGAAACCCTCGCGGTCGTTGAAGCCTGGGTGAGCGCCGACCGCGACGCCGTTCCGCAGCGCCATCGCCACCGTTGTTCGCATGGTCTGCGGGTCACCCGCATGAAGGCCGCAGGCAACATTCGCCGAGGTCACCAGCCGCAGGAGCGCCTCGTCGGTTTCCGAGTTTCCCTCACCGACGTCGGCGTTCAGGTCGAGTTGCCGCATCCGACGATCGTAAGGCGATTCGTAAGGTTCGGATCAGTTGGACGTTAGCCTCGTTTTATTTAGTGTGAGGAGACCTCTCGGTGCCTCGAGACGCCGGCAGAGCGGCCAGAGCATGGTCGAATACGCCGTCATCCTGGTGTTGTGCGCTTGCGTGGTCGTCGTCACGCTGATCGTGATGGGCAACACCCTTCAAAACACGTACTGGAACGTGCTTGCGAGCTTTGACACCACCGGGCGCGCCCCACAGGTGATCTCCTGCGAGCAGGCTCACTACAACTGCCAGCATTGACGCTCCGCGGCCGCTAGTCGCTGGACAGCTCGAATGAGGCGGCCTGGTCCCCTGATGAGACTTTCCCCGCCTCGAAGATGCTCCATCGCAGCACGAGCGATCCGGCGATGGTGCACACGGCCGCAGCCGTCGACACCGATTGCAGCCTGGTGCCATGCCCGCGACGCGTCACGCCATGAAGGACGAGCGGGAGCAGCCCTCCTGCGCAGACCGCGCCCAGCCAGAATGGCAGAGCGAACCGACCGGTCGTCAGCGGACGAGCCGCTTTTCCAGACTGCATGAGGTAGGCAGTGAGAATCGCCATCTCTCCAAGCGACGCCGCCGATTCGACCGTCGCGAGGCGGTGTAGCGTGGCATCGGGCGCGCCGCGGCGAGCGGCCTGGAGCGTAACCGCGGCCGATCCGCTCGACAACGCCGAAGCCATGAACAGGCCGCCCAGGAGCTTGCTCTTCGCCCACAACGGAATGTTGGTCGCGCCCAACAGAACGCCGCTGTAGCCCGCGAGCGTCAGACCCAGGAGGCTGCCGGCCAGCTCAACAAGTCGTCGCGGCGCGAGCCGGGCCAGCGCTCGCAATGGACCGTGAAGCAGGCCCGTATCGGCGGCGTGGGAGGCGGCCCTGGCGAAGGCAAGCGGCGTGAAGCCGGTCAAAGTCCAGGCGCCGAGGTTCATCGGCGATAGCGGCTTGAAGATGCGCAGCATGTGATGAAAGCGGTCCGGACGGCCGAGGTCGGCAATCAACAGGGGCGCGCACGGAACGAGTGCAGCCGCCGCTACGTAGTAGCCGTCGGCGGCAATGCGACGATCGTCCGTCGACCCAAGGGTTTGTGCCAACGAGGCCGTAACGAAGGCGCCGGCGGCCATCCCACCGAGCCAGAAGTACGCGGGCACCTCCCAGGTCCACACCGGACGACGCACGACCGGGTAGTCGTAGTAGCCCTCGGTCATCGGCGGCCGCTGCGAAACACGAGGGCCGCGACCATCGCAAAGCCGATCCCGACGGCGGCGCTCCACCCATAGCGTTCCGCCATCGTCGTGCGGGGCAATCGCGGGACCTCGGGCAGGTTGTAAGCCTGCGGCTTATCGAGCAGCAGGAAGAAGGCATGCAGCGGGCCGACCTCCAACGCCTCCTTCCCTTCCGGCATTCCGTAAAGGCGCGCCGTCGACTCGCCTCGTGCCTTCAGCTCGCCGAGACGCTCCCGCGCACGCCGCCGGAGCTCCTCGACGTCGCCGAACTGGATCGACGCGGTCGGACACGACTTCGCACAGGCGGGGGTCATGTCATCCTTCAGCCGGTCGTAGCAGAGCGTGCATTTATGGGCTGTCCCCACCTCGAACGTGCTCTCCTTGGGCACGCGGTCGATGACGCCGAAGGGGCAGGCCGGCACGCAGAAGCCACAGCCGTTGCAGATGTCCTGCTGGACGTAGACGGTGTCGAATTCGGTGCGCACGAGTGCGCCCGTCGGGCACGCCTCCAAGCAGGCCGCGTTGGCGCAATGCTTACAGACGTCCGACATCATCAGCCAGCGCTGCTCCTGCCGGTTGCCGTTGGCCTTCGCCTGCTCGATGAACTGGACGTGCCGCCAGGTGGTCGCACCCAGGTGACCGGTGTTGTCGTAGCTGTTGCCGGTGATGACGAATCCGTCGGCGGGCAACTGGTTCCACTGCTTGCAGGCGACTTCGCACGCCTTGCAGCCGATGCAAAGGCTGGTATCGGTGAAGAAGCCTTTCGCTTTCTTCGGCGGCAGCGGCTCCTCGAGATTCATGAAGCGCTTGTAGCCGTCGATCATCGCAATCGCCCCTTTCGAAGGTCGCAGGTCAGGGCCTTGTCTTCCTGGATGTAGACGTTCGGTTCCTCGGAGAGCGCCACCAGGTCGTTCGCCATGGCGCCCGTGACCAGCCCTTTGTAGCCCCAGTGATAGGGCAGGCCAACCTCATGAATCACTTTTCCGTTGTGACGGAAGGGGCGAATTCGTCGGGTGACGAGTGCCTTGCACTCGATCTGGTTGCGCGGCGTGGAGACCACGACCCAATCGAGATTTTCGATGCCCTTCTCGGTCGCCAGCTCGGGACTGATCTCGGCGAACATCTCGGGCATCAGCTCGCTGAGCCAGCTGTTCCAGCGCGACATCGCGCCGGAGGTGTACTGCTCGGTCACGCGGTAGGTCGTGACGACGTAGGGGTACTGCGGGTCGCCAGGTGGACTGATGGGGTTGTCCTGGCGACGGAAACGCTTGGCGACCGGGCTGTCCTGGCGCGGGTATAGGAGATTGCGGACTGGCGTTTCCAGCGGCTCGTAGTGCGTCGGCAGTGGGCCGTCCTTGAGCCCGGTGGGCGCAAAGAGCCAGCCGCGACCGTCGGCTTTTAGGGTGAACGGATCGGAGCCGGAGTGCCGCTCGATCCCGCTCGCCTGCTCCTTCGCCGGTGTATCAGGAGCCTTTTTCAGCGGGAAATCGGCAACGTCGAGCCCGGTCCAGCTCCCGGCGCCAGCGTCCCACCAGACGTACTTCTTTCGCTCGGACCAGGGCTTCCCGGCCGGGTCCGCGGAGGCGCGGTTATAGAGGATGCGCCGGTTGCCCGGCCAGGCGAAGCCCCACTCCGGATCCACGTAGTTATCCGGGCTGCGATTCCGCCGACGCGCCATGTTCTGACCCGGCGCCGGAAACACACCGGAGTAGATCCAGACGCCACAGGCCGTGGAGCCATCATCCTTCAGGCGTTCGTAATCGAGGACCTGCTTGTGGTCGGCGACGGTGTAGCCGTTGACTTCCATCAGGACCTTCTCCGCCGAAGGCTCGTCCTTGATCCGATATTCGGGATCGGGGTGGTCCGGGAGATAGTTCCAGGTCAGATTGCGCAATCCCTGGTCGCGCGGTTCTGTCGAGTCGCGGTAGAGATCTTTCAGCCGCCGGCCCAGGTGATACAGAAACCAGAGGTCGGATCGGGTGTCGTTGGGCGGATCGACCGCCTTGTCGTGGTATTGCAGAAGCCGCTGGGTGTTGGTGAAGGTCCCTTCTTTCTCGCCAGGGCCTGCCGTCGGGAAGAGGAAGACCTCCGTCTTGATATCGGCCGGCTTCCATCCTTCGGGAGCCGCGTACCAGAAAGCTGCGGTCTCGGTCTCGTAGAGGTCGAGCGCGACCATCCAGTCAAGCTGGGTGAGTGCTTTGCGCTGCAGGCCGGCGTGGGGACTCCCGTTCGCCGGATTCTGGCCGAAGACGACAAAGCCTTTGACCTTGCCGTCCGCCATCGCGGCGGAGGTGGAGACATGGGAATGGTCGCCCGTCAACTTGGGAATCCATTGATAGCCGTATTCATTCGCGTTGGTGGCCGCGTCCCCGTACCACGCTTTCAGCAATGACACCATGAATTTCGGCAGGTTCGACCAATAGCCGCCTCTGTTGCCTGACTCGCGCATGTAATGCTCGAGCGTGTCATCGCCCTTGACCACCGCCGGGTGCGGGAGATAGCCGGGCAGCAGGTCGAAGAGCGTGGGCACGTCCGTCGATCCCTGGATCGATGCGTGGCCGCGCAGCGCCATGATGCCGCCGCCAGGGCGACCGATGTTGCCCAGCAGCAACTGCAGGATGGCGGCGGCGCGAATGATCTGCGCACCGTAGCTTTGCTGGGTCCAGCCGACCGCATAGGCGATGGCGCTCGTCCGCTCGCGCCCGGAATTCGCGGCGAGCACCTCGGCCACCTGGAGAAAGAGCTCTTTCGGCGAGCCACAAACCCGCTCCACCATCTCGGCGGTATACCGCGCGTAGTGGCGCTTGAGGATCTGGAAGACACAGCGAGGGTGCTGCAGGGTTTCGTCGCGCGTGGGCTGGTGCTCGGTCGGGCTGCCGCCGGCGTAGGTCCAGCTGGCGTTGTCGTAGCTGCCTGATTGCGAATCATATCCAGAGAACAGGCCGCCGTTGTCTTCGGCATCGACGAAGTCCTCGCTGACGATCGTTGAGGCGTTGGTATAGGCGAGGACATATTCCTTGAACCATTTGTCGTGCGTCAGCACGTAATTGATGAGGCCCCCGAGAAACGCGATGTCGCTGCCGGATCGGATCGGCACGTAGAGGTTGGCGGACGCTGAGGTGCGCGTGAATCGGGGATCGACGTGGATGATCGTGGCTCCCTTTTCACGGGCCTTCATCGGCCAGCGAAAGCCGACCGGGTGGTTCTCGGCCATGTTGCTGCCCATGATCAGGATGGCATCGGCGTTGGCCAGGTCTTGCTGGAAGGTGGTCGCCCCACCTCGTCCGAAGCTTGTCCCCAGACCGGGGACGGTGGAGCTATGTCATATCCGGGCCTGGTTTTCGATCGACACGACGCCCAGGCCACCGCTGAAAAGCTTCTTGATCAGGTAGTTCTCTTCGATGTCCATCGTCGCCCCGCCCAGGGTCGCAATCGCCGTCGTCTGGTTGACCAGCGTGCCATTGGGCGTGCGCTCGACGAAGGTGGCGTCGCGCGTCTCTTTGATGAGAGTGGCGACGCGGTCCATCGCCCAGTCGAGTGGCCGGTCTTCCCAGTGGTCAGAGTGGGGCGCCCGGTATCGCACCGTGGTGACCCGATTGGGATTGACGACATATTGATAGGTTGCCGCGCCCTTCGGGCACAGCGTGCCTTCGTTGATGGGCGAGGCGGGATTTCCCTCGATGTCGATGATGCGCTTGTCCTTGACGTAGATCAGCTGACTGCAGCCGACCGCGCAGTAGGGGCAGACGGAGGCGACCGCCTTGTCTGCACGGCGAATGCGGGGTTCCTTTTCGATCGATTCGCGCGAGACCGGCTGGGCCAAGATCGCCTCCTACCGGGGTTCGCTATTTAGCCAGTATATGGACGCCCATCCAACCGGCGCCAAGCGTAACCTGACGCCGTAGCTTAGGGCGATGAAACGCGTGCTCGTTTTCGTGGTCTCCCTGATGCTGCTGGTCGGCGGGATCGCCGGCTGCGGCTCCTCCAACGGCTCCGGCTCGGGCGGCGCCTCGAGCACTTCGCGGCCTGGCTACTAGCGCCAACTAGCGGTCGCCGGAGCGGGTGGCGAACCGGCGTTGAACCTTCTAAGGGGCCTCTCAGGCCGGATTCAAATCACGGCCCTAGCCTTACCAAGGAAGATGGACGACGCCACACCGAATTCGCCACTCGCAACGAGATCAACGCCGATCTGGCGGCGGCCGGTTTCGCGTCGGGTCGTGCTGGCAACCGGCGCCGCCGGTGCTGGGGCCGCTGCGCTGGCCGTTCTCTGGAAGGGCACCGACCTGTCACAGATCCTCAACCGGGTGCGTGATCTCACGCATGACTACCAGGGAGCCATGAGCAGCCCGCGGGTTCGCGCCGCCCACCTCCTCCGTCGGGCCGGCTTCGGCGGCACGGCGTCGGAGATCGATCGGCTCGCCGCGATGACCAGCACGATGATGACTCAATCGGTGCTGGACTACCAGCAGATCTCGAATGCAAGCCTCGACGGCCAGCTTCCCACGCTCGACCTCACCTCGGCTAAGGGTCCGACCGCAGGCGCGGTGCAGGCCTGGTGGTTGCAACGCATGGTGCAGACGGCCCGGCCCCTCGAAGAGAAGATGACCCTCTTCTGGCACGGCCTGCTGACCAGCGGGCTCGACAAATCCGGTGCTGGCCAGATGTACGTGCAGAATGTGCTGTTTCGGAAGATGGCGCTCGCCAACTTCGACGATTTGCTCAAGGCGGTGTCGAAAGACCCGGCGATGATGGTCTACCTCGACACGGAGAACAACCGCAAGGGCAAGCCCAACGAGAACTATGCCCGAGAGCTGATGGAGCTCTTCACCACCGGCATCGGCCACTACACCGAGGACGACGTCCGCGAATCGGCCCGCGCCTTTACCGGCTGGACGCTCAAAGGTGGCACGCAGCTCCGCTACACGATGCAGTCGGTCTTCAACGCTCGCTACTTCGACAGCGGGCAAAAGACCTTCATGGGCAAGACCGGGAACTTCACCGGCGACGACATCGTCGAGATGCTGGTGCCGCTCCGGGCTACCGCCGAGCGGCTCTCTACCCGTTTGTTCAGCTTCTTCGCCTACCCGAACCCCGAGCCGGAGATCGTCCATCACCTCGCTGACACCTTCCAAAAATCCCACTACAACGTGGGCGCGGTTGTCCGCGAAGTTTTCAGCATGGACGCCTTCTACTCAGCGAAGGCTTATCGCGCGCTGGTCAAGAGCCCGGCCGAACTGACGGCCCAGACCCTGCGCACGACCGGCGCCGATGCCAAGGGGTTCCTCGCGGCCGCCAATGCGATGGCGCCGATGGGTCAGGTGCTCTTTTATCCGCCGAATGTGGCCGGCTGGCCGGGCGGCACCTCGTGGATCAACAGCTCGACGCTGCTCAACCGGATCAACTTCGCGAACGCGGCGGCGCGCCGCGCGGCGGCGGCGTCGCCGGCGCAAACCGTCGATAAGGTCACGGCCACCGTGCTCGACGGGAACGTCACGAGCACCACGCGGGATGGCCTGCACGCCTTTGCGACCGCGCATCCGGACGACCACGCCGGCCTGCTATTCATGGCGATGGCGACGCCGGAGTTTCAACTGAACTGATGGAGATGAGCACCCATGTTTAGCCGCCGCGATTTCATCAAGCAGGGCCTGCTGCCGGTGTTTGCCGGATCAGCGGTGCCGAGCATCTTCGCCAACGGCGTGGCGGCCGCCGCCGCGGACTCGCCCCAGGCGACCCCCAACGGCCGGATCCTCGTGCTGGTCCAGCTGGCCGGTGGAAACGACGGTCTCAACACGCTGATTCCGTTCCAGGACGGCGCCTATCACGACGCGCGGCCGACGCTCCGGCAGGACACCGGCGTGCTGACACTCAACAACCAGCTCGGCTTGCATCCGAACCTCAAGGGGCTGAAGGCCAGCTGGGACGCGGGGCAGCTGGCGATCGTCCAGGGCGTCGGGTATCCGCACCCCAACCTGTCGCACTTCGCCTCGATGTCGATCTGGGAGACCGCCAGTGTCCAGGGCGGTATCGGCGACGGCTGGCTGGGACGCTACCTCAATTACCTCGACCAGGTGGGTGAGAGCCCGAACCACGCTCTCGAAGGCGTGAGCGCCGGCTCCCTGGTGCCACCGGAATTGCGCTCGAAGACGCCCGTGACGGCACTCCAGTCGCTGCAAACGTTCCGCCTGCAGCCGGTCAACGAGCACGGGACCCAGGTAGACGTCGAGAACCCGGTGATGAAGTTCTACGGCGCCTTCAAGACGGCAGGTCCCGCACCGTTCGGCGCCCTGCTCGACACCACGCTCCAAGAGGCGCTGCAGGCGTCGCACGCGTTGCGCACGACCGATGCGACCTACCAGGCGAAAGCCACCTATCCGGCCAGGAGCCCGATCGCGAGCTCGCTCAAGCTGGTGGCGGAGACGATCGTCTCGGGACTGGGCGTGCGCGTGGCGCACGTCACCCTGGGCGGTTTCGACAACCACTCAAAAGAGAAGCCGGTCCACGACAAGCTGCTGCTCGATCTCGACCAGGCGCTGGCCGCCTTCATGCAGGACCTGGCGGGTCATGGGTTCGGCGACAAGGTGCTGGTCATGACCTGGTCGGAATTCGGCCGGCGGGTCAAAGAGAATGGCAGCGCCGGGACCGACCATGGCACCGCCGCCCCGATGTTCCTGCTGGGCGCGCCCGTGAAGGGCGGCCTGTACGGCCAGCAGCCGAGCCTCAGCGCGCTCGACAACGGCAATCTCAAGTTCACTACCGACTTCCGTTCGGTCTATGCGTCCGTTCTGCAGGGATACCTGAATGCGCCCGCGTCTGAGCTGTTGGGCGGTAACTACGAGATCCTGCCGCTGTTGAAGGCCTAGAGCCCGCTGTAGCATCACGCGGTGCAGTTGGCGCCGTCGGCGATTGTGCGACTCGACCTCGGACATCTCTATTTGCCCAGATTGAAATTCACAATCCCGGTCCACGGCTTCCTCGTGAAGCACCCTTCGGGCGCCGGCATCATCGACACCGGCTACGGCAACAACACGGAGCTCATCAAAGACTACCGAGCGGTGAATGCGCCAGTTGCGGCGGCGCTCCGCCCCCACGATGTCGACCCCTCCGACATTCGCTGGATCGTCAACTCCCACTTGCACTTCGACCATTGCGGCCAGAACGCCGTTTTCCCTCACGCGCCGCTTTACGTGCAGCGAGCGGAATACGAGCGCCGCGAGGACCCGGACTACACCGTCGTCGAGTGGCTGAACTACGCGGGCGCCCGCTGGGAGCTGCTCGACGGCGAGCGGGAGATCGTGCCCGGCGTCCGGACCGTCACCACGCCGGGGCATACCCCCGGCCACCAGAGCATCCAGGTCGACACCACCGAGGGTCCGGCCCTGATGACCGGCGATGCTTGCTGGACGGTCGAGATGTTCGAAGGTGAGGCTCCCCGCGAAGGGATGATGGAGGACGTCCCGACGTTTGACCGATCGCTCGAGAAGATCCGACGGCTCGAGCCCGCCGCCATCCACTTCTGCCACGACAACCGGACCTGGCACCAGACCACCGCCTGAACCGTCGACGCGCGATTTTGTGCGCGCCGCAATAAATTTACGGCCGCGCATTGTGCAGTGGGGCTCAGACAGCGCATACAAACCGAGCTGGGAATCTTCGTGCGCTTGCGACATTATCGAAGGCCACCTCGCAGCGCTACGCTTCCCAACCTGAAGGGCGCGGTTACTTACGCGCGTGAAAACGCACTCAGGAGGGAAGTTTTGACAAACCGGAGATTGGCGAAATGAAGATCGACAGCGGCGATACCGCCTGGGTCCTCGCGTCGGCCGCTCTCGTCATGCTGATGACGCCAGCACTCGGATTCTTCTACGGCGGGCTCGTCCGTCGTAAGAACGTGCTGTCGACCATCATGCACAGCTTTTTCATCCTGTGCCTCATCAGTGTCCAATGGGTCCTTTGGGGCTATAGCCTTGCGTTCGGACCCGACAAGTTCCACCTGATCGGCGGGCTCGAGTGGATCGGCCTCAACAACGTGGGCTTCACGCCTAACGCCGATTACGCGCCCACCATCCCACACCAGGCTTATATGGTTTTTCAAATGATGTTCGCCGTGATCACGCCGGCGCTGATCAGCGGCGCCTTCGCGGAACGCCAGCGATTCAAGGCCTTCGTACTCTTCTCGTTGCTCTGGGCGACATTCGTCTATGACCCGATCGCGCATTGGGTCTGGGGGGCCGGCGGATGGCTGCACAACCTTGGCGCGCTCGACTTCGCCGGCGGGACAGTCGTGCACATCAGCTCGGGCGTCTCGGCCCTCGTGGCGGCGCTCGTCCTCGGGCGGCGGCTGGGCTTTGGCAAGGAGAAGGTCGAGCCACACGACGCCACCATGACGATCCTCGGCGCCTGCCTGTTGTGGTTCGGCTGGTTCGGCTTCAACGCGGGAAGCGCCGTCACGGCGGGCAGCCTGGCAACCAGCGCCTTCGTTGTGACCAATACCGCGACCGCCATGGCCGCCTTGACGTGGATGACGGTCAGCTGGTGGCACAAGCGGCAGCCAAGCGTCCTGGGCGCCGCGGCCGGGGCGGTGGCCGGGCTGGTGGCGATCACGCCCGCCTCCGGGTATGTCAACGTGATGGGCGCGATCGTGATCGGATTCGGCGCCGGTGTGGTCTGCTACGCGGCTATTCAGTTGCGCGAGCGGATCCACGTCGACGATGCCCTCGACGTCTGGGCGGTTCACGGTATCGGCGGCACCTGGGGCGCGCTTGCCACTGGGCTCTTTGCCACCGTCGCCATCAACTCGAGTGCTGCGAACGGTCTCTTCTACGGCAACCCGAAGCAGGTCCTGATTCAGCTGGCGGCGATCGGCGCCGCGTGGGGCTGGGCTGCCGTCGGCACCTTCGTCATCCTCAAAGTCGTCAACCTGTTCGTCCCGCTTCGCGTTCAGGAAGAGGAAGAACTCCTCGGCCTCGACATCTCGCAACACGGCGAACCCGCGTACGCCCTTTAGGAAGAAGGAGAAAGACAATGGATGCGACAACCGTCATCGCGGTGATCTCGTGCGCGATCGTCCTATGCGGCTGGCTGGTGCTGCCGGGCTCAAATACGACGGTCAAGCCGGTCGTCGTCAGCGAGGAGCGGAAGCCCGTCTCGGTTTCGGCTTAACAGAACGCACGACCGATAGCTTCGAGGCGGTCTCAGTGCTGAGCGTCAGCCTGCGGGCCGCCCGAAGCTGTATCGTGCGGCCGACCTCGTCGACCTCCTCGACCGTGATCCGCGTTCCGGGGTGGAGGCCTCGGTCGTGAAGGTACTGCAGCAGCGGCGGGGCTTCCCGCTGCGCCACCTCTGAGATCCGGGTGATCGTCCCGGTGTCGCCAGGCCGAAGCGCCGACAGGCGAAGTTCGTTCGCCCGCATCGTCGAATGCCCGGGGATCGGGTTACCGTGCGGGCAGGTCTTCGGTCGTCCAAGGCTTCGGTAGAGCGTCTCCTCCACCACCTCCGACACCGCGTGCTCCAGGCGCTCGGCCTCGGCATCGGCCGTTACCCAGTCGAGCCCGAGCACATCGGTCAGCCACCGCTCCATGATGCGGTGCCGCCGCACGATGGCCGCCGCCGCGTCGTCGCCCCGCGCCGTCAACTCGATCTCCTTGTGCGCGTTGAGGCGCACCATCCCGTCGCGGGTCATCCGTCGCAGCGCCACCGTCACCGTGGGCCGGCTCACCGACAGCCAGTCCGCCAGTCGGGCGCTGCGCACCGGTTCGCCCTCCGCGCGGATGTAAAAAATGGCCTCGAGGTAGTGGGCGATGACCTCCGAGGGCGGACGGGTTGTAGTGTTAGCGTGAACTAATCGCGAGCTTGGCATCTACTAACATTATCGCGTGAGTCACTCCGCGGCCGCAGCGCTGGGCGCGATAGCCGGCGCCACCATCTTCATCGGTCTCCCGGTCGGGCGGATTCGAGGCATCTCCAAGACGGTCCAGGGCATGCTGAACGCCGTCGCCACCGGCGTGCTGCTCTTCCTGCTCTGGGACATCCTCAGCCACGCCGCCACCCCGATCGAGACCAGCCTGGCCGCCGTGCGGCACGGCGATCGCGGCTTCGCGGGGCTGGCCCTGATCTTTGCCGCCGGCGTCGGGATCGGCCTGCTCGGCCTGGTGTACTTCAACGCGCGGCTGTTCGGACGGACCAAGCATGCGCCGCCTCCGGCCCCCAGGACGCTCGCCATGATGATCGCCACCGGGCTGGGCCTGCACAACCTCTCGGAGGGGCTCGCGATCGGCCAGTCCGCCGCCACCGGGGCGGTCGCCTTCGCCGTCGTGCTCGTCATCGGCTTCGCGCTCCACAACGTCACCGAGGGCTTCGGGATCGCCGCGCCGCTGGCCACCGACAGCTCGATGCCGTCCTGGGGCTTTCTCTTCGTCGCCGGCTTGATCGGCGGTGCCCCGACCTTTCTCGGGACAGTGATCGGCTACCTCTTCACCTCCACCTATATCTATGTGCTGTTCCTGGCCCTGGCGGCCGGCGCTCTGTTCTACGTCGTCAACGAAATGTTCCATATCGGCCGTCGCTTGAACTCTCCGGCAGCGATGGCGTGGGGATTGCTCCTCGGGTTCTTACTCGCCTATGGCACGGACCTCTTCCTGACCTACGTCGCCGCGTAGATAAACTAGTCGGGCCGTGAGCGTCGTCTTCGAACACGCGACCCTCCTCGACTGCGCCGGCCGCGATCCCCAACCCAACGCGCGCGTGGTCGTCGAGCAGGGACGCATCCAGCGGATCGGTCCAGCGGCCGGGCCCGCCGGTCCCCGGGATGCCCAGGTCATCGACTGCCAGGGCCGCACCTTGATGCCCGGGCTGCTCGACGCGCATGTCCACCTGGCCAGTCTCGACCTCGATCCGGTTGAGGAGGTGGCCCTCGCCCCGGCGGTGATCGCGCTTCGGATCGCTCGCCAGATCGAAGACACGCTGCAGGCCGGCTTCACGACGGTGCGCGACGCCGGTGGCCTCGATTGGGGGTTCAAGGAAGCCATCCGCCTCGGACTGATCCGCGGACCGCGACTCTTCATCAGCGGACCATTTCTCTCGCAAACCGGTGGCCACGGTGATAACCAGCGGCCTCGCACGGCCCGCGAGCTCTTCCGCGCGGTGCACGGCCTGACCAGCGAGACCATCCTGGCCGACGGCCCCGACGAGGTCCGGCGGGCGGCCCGGGAGGCGCTGCGACGCGGCGCCGACCAGATCAAGGTGATGGCGAGCGGCGGCGCCGCTTCGCCGACCGATGAGCTCAATCACGTGCAATTCTCGGTCGACGAGCTAGCTGCTGCCGTCGATGTCGCGGGCGCGGTCGGAACCTACGTGCTCGCCCACGCCTACGGTCCGCGAGCCATCCAGAACTGCCTGCAGGCCGGCGTCCGATCCATCGAGCATGGGAATTTCCTGGATGAGGAAACAGCCGACCAGATGCTGAAGAAATCGGACACGTTTCTGGTCCCGACCGTGATCACCTACGAGCTCATGTCGCGGCTCGAGCCCGGCGATGGGTGGACCCACGACATGGCGCGCAAGATCCGCCAGGGACTGACCGGCGCCTACGACGCGCTCGGGCTCGCCTACGAAAAGGGGTTGCAGATCGGATCCGGCTCTGATGTGCTGGCGGACATGCAGGGCGAGAAAGGGAAGGAGATTGCCTGCCAGGCGCGAGTCATGGGAGCGATGAATGCGATCATCGCGGCCACCCGGACCAACGCGGCGTTGATGCGCATCGAAAAGGATGTCGGCACGATCGAAGCGGGCAAGCGCGCCGACTTGATCGTGCTCGACGCCGACCCGCTCGCGGACCCGGGGATCTTTGCTGATCCCGCGCACGTCCGGATGGTGCTGCTCGGGGGAGACGTCGTCAAAGACCTCGACGGAGCGGCCCCATGAGCCGAGCGACACCGTCCGCGTTCTTTAATAACCTGCGCCAGCCGATGCCGCTCGGGCGCAAGCTACGGCGGATCATCGCGAACCGGTTTCAGTTCCCACCCACACCCTGCTGCGGCCACCCCGGCGAACCTGGCTGTTGAGAGCCCACCGCAGGCCCGGGTCCGGGCCCTGATCGCGAGGTTGACACCCACTCTCCCTCGCGGTAAGATGATACCGACGCTATCATGTAGCACGGTATCCGTTATGGGAGGTATTTATGGCTAGCTTGATCTGGACCGTCGTCGTCGTGCTCTTCGTCTTGTGGCTCCTCGGCTTCGCCCTCAGCGTCGGCGGTGGGCTCATTCATCTGCTGCTGCTGCTGGCGATTATCGGGATCGTTTACAACCTGCTGGTGGGCCGCCGAGCGGTCTAACGCCGCCCACCATCCGACGAGGGCGCGTCCCCCGCGCCCTCTTTTTCTCGCCCCGGAGCCGCCATGAGATAATTGCGGCGCCGTGGGTGAGACGACGGGGGGCGTCTTGCGACGTGGATCGGACCGCATCGTCGGTGGCGTTTGCTCGGGCCTCGCGGCGTATTTCGAGGTCGACCCCCTCCTCGTCCGAGTCGTCTTCGTCATCCTCGCCCTGGTGCCACCTGGCATCGGTATCCTCCTCTATCTGGTGCTCTGGTTCTTGATGGAGCCGCCGCAAGACACGACCGCGGCGGCCACCAGGAGTGTTGGCGAACGTCTGCGCGCGATGGGCGACGATCTGAGGCAGGATTTCCGAAGGGGCTTCTCGCGCTCGCAGGCAAGTGGAACGCCACCGCCGAGCGGAGATCCCGCGAGTGGTTCGCCGCCAGCCAGTGGCCCCCCACCCGCCGAGCCTCCCCACCACCATGGAAGGTGGGGTCCTCCGTACGGCAACCGGCCGCCTGGGCTGTGGGCCGGCATCATCCTGATCGTGCTTGGCGCCTACTTCCTGCTGACCAACCTGGGCGTATTCAATAACGTCCCCTGGGATCTCTTCTGGCCCGCTGTGCTGATCGCGCTCGGACTTCTGCTGCTGGTTCGGCGTCGATAGGCTGCGATGTACCGGAACCGGGGCTTCTTCCTTCCGCTGGTTCTGATCGCGATTGGAATCATCGTCCTACTGGCCAATATCGGCGTGCTGTCGCCGCAAGCCCTGGAGCGCCTGGGCGACCTGTGGCCGCTGCTGCTCGTCATCCTTGGACTGCGCCTGATTCTCAATCAGACCATGCCGCGTCAGCAGGCCACCCTGATTGGTCTCGGGGCGACCGCCGTCATCGTGGCCGCCGGGGTGGCCTATGCTGCGCTCGCGCCTGCGGCGTCCTTCGGGACCCAGCGATTCGATTCATTGCAACCCCTGGGTGGCCTGACCGCCGCGAGGCTCGACGTCAGCTACGGAGCCGCCACCATCGACGTGCAGACCGGAGCTCTCACTGACTCGCTGTACCAGGCTCACGTCGACTATCCGAGCGGTGAGAATCCCCCGACCATCAGCCTCGACCGCGAGACCGGCACTCTGCAGATCCACGAGAGTTCGACTTTTTCGCCATTCCATTTCTTGGGCGGGAGTCGCCGCCACCTGCGGATCACGCTCACGGATCAGATCCCGTGGTCGATTCAGATCGGGGGCGGCGCAGCCAACCTGAGCCTGGACCTCCGCCACGGCCAGCTCAGCAAGCTCGACATCTCCGGCGGCGCCAACCGGCTCGACGCACAGCTGCCCAACCCGAAAGGGACCGTGGTGATCAGCGTGTCGGGCGGAGCCAACAACGTCACCATGGTCGCGCCGGCCCACGCGCCCTGGCGGGTGGCGGTCAGTGGTGGCGTCAGCGCCGTCACGATCAATGGCTCATCGTCCGGGAACCTCGGCGGCGACTTCCAGCAACAGAGCCCCGACTACGGCTCGGCGACCGACCGCTTCGATATCGGGATCAGCGGCGGCGCCTCGCACGTCAACTTTCGGACCGGCTGAGGACGGCACCGTGGCGGACAACGTGGTGCTCGTTCGCCACGGCGAAACCGAGTGGAGTCGCGACGGTCGCCATACCGGCCGGACGGATATCCCGCTCACCGAGGAAGGACGCCGGCTGGCGGCGGCGCTCAGCGCACCCCTTCGCGCCTGGCAGTTTGCCCTGGTCCTCAGCAGCCCGCTGCAACGGGCGCTGGAGACCTGCCGCATGGCGGGTTACGGAGCGACGGCGCAGGTGCGGCCGGAGTTGATGGAGTGGGATTACGGCCGGTACGAGGGTCGGACCTCGCGACAGATCGCGGCGGAGAATCCCGGCTGGTCGCTCTGGCGCGACGGTGGGCCCGACGGCGAGACCCCCGAGGACGTCGGTCGCCGGGTGGATCGCGTCATCGCCGAGGTGCGCCAGGTCGCCGGCGACGTCCTGGTGTTCGCGCACGGGCACGTCCTGCGCGTACTCGCCGCCCGCTGGCTGGGTGAGCCTCCTTCAGGAGGCCGGCACTATGCGCTGCAAACGGCGGCGCTCAGCGTGCTCGGCTACGAGCACGAGGACCCCGTGATCAGCCGTTGGAACCTGCCCCCGCCCGTCTAAACGAGACTCGGAGCCACTTGACGTGGACCGGGCGTGATCTGCTACGGTGACGGGCAGGAAGCCCCGTTCGCGCAGGGGAAGGAGGGAAGCGAGGTGGGACTGTTTTCCATGCAACTGCACCCGGAGCACGGCCCGGCACGTGCCGCGCGTCGGGTCGAAACCGTATCGGTTCGCCTGCGACTGGCGGCTCGGGCGGCCGTTCGCAACACGCGTAGCGAAGTAGGCGCCGCGTTGCGCGAGGCAAAGCTGGCCGCGATCGCCGCCACCAACGACGCCCGGGTCGTCGGCATCCTGCTGGTCCTCGCCGCGTTGGCGCTGGGACTGGAGATGGCGGCGAGCTTCCACTTGTTATAGGCGTTATCGATCGAACCAATCGCCAGAAACGATTGGACCCGATGGCCGGTTAGTTGATACAGTCGCTTCCATGATCAGCATGGAAGCACGCACCATTCAGCCTCGTGAGCGAGACGACTACCAGCCCTGCCGGGCCGAGATCGCGGAGTGCGGCTGCCCGGACGACTGCGAACGCGATCACGGGAACGAATAGCCCGAGCCTGATGTCGAAGGTGGCCGTTCCCCAGACCAACCAGCTGGTCGCGAGCCCATTACTGCCGGATGGGTTCAAGCTTCCCGCCTCGCGATTCGTGCACCCGAGCACCCGGATGCGAGGGCTGCTCGATACCGAGCCCTTCCTCTTCGGCCCCGGCGTGTACGACCCGATGGGCGCCCAGCTGGTGATGTATTACGGCTTCAAGGCTGTCTACTTCAGCGGCTACTCCTTCGCGATCGGCCACCTGGGCACCACCGACATGGACCTCTATTCCAACGTCGAGATCGCCGACGCCGCGCGCCGAACCGTCAGCGCCCTGCGCAAGTTCCAGCTGACGATGGCGGTCGGTGATCCCGAGAAGGGCGTGCCGCCCCGACACCTCGACATCCCACCAGTGATCGTCGACATGGACGGCGGCTACGGCAACATCTTCAACGTCCAGCGCACCACCGAGCTTTACGTCACCGCCGGCGTCGCCGCGGCGCACATCGAAGACCAGGTGCTCCCCAAGCGCTGCGGCCACATCGGCGGCAAGGCGCTGATCCCCGTCAATGAAATGGTTGGCAAACTGCGGATGGCGCGGGCCGTGGCTGACGACCTCGGCAATCGAGACTTCGTCATCATCGCCCGCACCGACGGCCTGAGCGCCGTCGACGCCCCCGAGCCCTTGCGGCACATGGAGCTCGCCGTCGACCGTGGCCTTCGCTACCTGGACAGCGGCATTCCCGACCTGCTCTGGTGCGAGTTCCCGACCTCCGATCGTGGCGCCGTCGAGACCTTCACCGAGCAAATCAAGAAACGCTTCCCCGACGCGCGCTTTGCCTTCAACTGGTCATCGTCGTTCAAATGGTTCAAGGAGTCGAACCCGATGACCTTCGCCGAGCTGGGAGAGATGGGCGTCAAGTTCATCTTCATCACGCTCGGCGCCCAGCACGCCGCAGGCCACGGGCTCAGCGTGCTGCTGCAGGCGATGTCCGCAGACCAGCAGAACGGCTACATCGCACTGCAACGCAAGGAGTTCCAGTCGGGCCAGGACTTTCCAACCAGGAGCCACCACCAGTTCTCCGGGGTTCCCTATCACCACCTGGTCGGCAAGGCCTACGACGCGGCGCGTTTGGGCCAGGAGTTCGTCGAGGAACTGCCGGAAGACCGCGTCGTCTAAATGGCGGCGGGATCGGACTCCCGCAGCAGATTGACGAACGCGGCGACGGTGCCTGATGGCCGCCCCTGGTCACGGCGACGGATTGCAACGATTTTTTGCGACATCGCCGGTGCGTCCTTGACCGCCACCTGGGTGAGGGTCTTTGCTGCCAGCTCGCCCGCGACGGCCGTGCGAGGGAGCAGGGCAATGCCGAGCCGACGTTCCACCATCTTCTTGGCGGACTCGATATTGTCGAGCTCCATCACTTCCCGCGGTGTGACCCCGAGGCTGAGGAAGAAGGACTGCGTCAGTTCGTAATAGCTCGAGGTCCGGTCGAAAAAGATCAGCCGCTCGGAGGCGACATCGGCGATCCCGACGTTGGACCGCTTGGCAAATGGGTGCCCCGGCGCTACCACCAGGACCAATGCCTCTTCGTATAGGGGGATCGATTCGATATCGGGGTGTCGCATCGTCCGCACCATGGCGAGCTGGACCTCTTCGCGGAGCAGCATCTGCAAGACGTCCTCCGAATGTCCGGTCCGAACGGCCACCTCGATCCGTGGATAGGCGGCCGCGAACCGTTGCAGCAGGGCCGGCAGCACGTAGGTGCTGACGGCGGGAGCGGCTCCCAGCACCAGCCGGCCGGCTGAAGCGGAGCGGGCGTCGGTCAGGGCCTGCCGACCATCGCGAACGGCGCGCATGGCGCGCTCGGCGTAGGGAAGGAACGCCCGTCCCGCGTCGGTGAGGCGCATGCCGCGGCGGGTCCGTGCAAAGAGCGGTTCGCCCAATTCGCGCTCGAGGGCGTGAAGCCGGGCGGTCAGCGTCGGCTGGGTGACGAACATCGCCTCCGCGGCCCGACTGACGTTGCCTCGGCGGGCGACTTCGAGGAACCCCTCGACCTGGGCCAGTAGCACCCTTTAGCTATAGGGCTTTTTTATCGCCACGTCAATCCGGGCCACCCCTCCTGATAAAACTCGGTTCAGGCGCCTGCATGACGGGTGTCATAGCGAATTCCTGACCAGTGCGACTGGTTTGAAAGACGGCAGGGCGCTACCGTCGTGACATGAAATCGCGCGCCGTTGGGCATCAACCTGCCACATCTTTCAGACAGACTCGATCGGCAGTATCGATTCAATAGCCGGCCACAGAAGAGGAGGGCCTCATGGAAATCATTCGAAATCTGACTCGGCGCAAGCTGCGCAACATCCTCACGATCAGCGGGATCGTGATCGGCGTGCTCGCCCTTGTCACGATGGGCGCCATGGCGGAGAAATTCAATGCCTTGCTATCCGGCGGCGCGACCTATTTCGGCTCGAATGTCCAGGTCGCAGACAGTTCCAGCGGCGCGGTCGGCGGCTTCGGCGGCGGCCTGCTCACACTCGATCGGGTTGCGGCCTTGGAAAAGGTCGATGGTGTCGCGGCGGCATTCCCCGATGTGAGCGTCAGCGCCAAGCCGGGCAGCGCGAACGCCGTCTCCTTCGGGATCCCCGACTACATCTCGAACCTGGATCCGCGCTCTAATGACTACAGTGCCTTCAAGATCCACATCGCGCAGGGTCGCGATCTCAACACGAACACCAACGGCGAGGTGGTATTGGGCTCTGACTTCGCCACCGAGTTCAAGAAGAACGTCGGCAACACGATCGACCTTCCGATCCGGGCCAAGGACGCGCCGCCGGACTTCGTCAACCACACCTTCACGGTGGTTGGGATCCTGGCGAAAACGCAGACCGCTCCCGACACTGGCGCGTACGTCAGTCTCGCCGATAGCCAAATGCTTCTGAAGGAGACGCTGCCGGCCAGCATCCGGGACAGCATCGATACGACCAAGCTCGTCAATGGGGCCACCGTCTACGGCAAGCCCGGTGTGGACCTCGACAAGCTCGCGGACAAGATCAACGCGGAGGTCCCGGGCGTCAAGGCAACCAAGCCGAGCGTCCTGGTCGCCAGCTTCAACTCGGGCGGCGCCATCTTCACCGCCATCACCACCGGCGCGGCGCTGATCGCGCTCGTCGTCGGAGGCCTATCAGTGATCAACACCATGCTGATGGCGGTTACCGAGCGCGTCCGTGAGATCGGCTTGAAGAAAGCCGTCGGCGCGAAGGTTGGACACATCCTCCGCGAGTACATCCTCGAGGCGGTGCTGATCGGCGCGATCGGCGGCAGCATCGGGATACTCCTGGGTTGGGGGTTGACGAGCCTGATCAACGCGGCCACTGCGTCGTCGAACCTCACCCTGTTCCTGCTCAGCTGGCGGCTTGTGATCGTGGCGATCGTGTTCTCAGTCGGGCTCGGCGCCGCCGCCGGCATCATTCCTGCCCTTCGCGCCTCCCGGATGGATCCGGTGCGGGCGCTGCGGGCGGCGTAGGAGGCAACCACATGGGAACCATCGAACTTCGCGAGCTGACCAAGCACTACAAGCAAGCTTCAACGACGGTCAAGGCGGTCGACGGGATCAGTCTGACTATCGAATCCGGGGAGTTCATCTCCATCGTCGGCCGGTCGGGCAGCGGCAAAACGACGACGCTGGATTTGCTTGGTCTGCTGCTCCGACCCACCAGCGGCCAGGTCATCCTCGACGGCGTCGATACCGGCAAGCTCCGCGATGGAGCCCGGGCCGACCTTCGCGGCAAGAAACTGGGGTTCATCTTCCAGGAGTTCAACCTGCTGCCAAGCCTGAACGCCATCCAGAATGTGATGCTGCCGCTGCGGTACCACAAGAACGGCAAGGACGGCAAGGCACGAGCGGCGGCGCTGCTGGAGGAGGTCGGGCTCAAGGACCGCATGCATCACCGGCCCGATCAGCTGTCAGGCGGCGAACAGCAGCGGGTCGCAATCGCCCGAGCGCTGATCAGCCGGCCGGAAATCGTTCTCGGCGATGAGCCCACCGGCGAGCTGGATAGTGAGACAAGCCAACAGCTCGTCGCCCTGATGCGACGGATGAACCGGGAGCTCGGGTCGACCTTTATCCTCGTCACCCACGATATGGACATCGCCGCCCAGACCGATCGGGTCGTCCGGCTCAAGGATGGCAAGGTGCTGTCTGACGTGAAAGCGAACGCGGAGCAGCGGTTCCTGGGGACGGTCGACCTGCAGGGAGTAACCGCATAGTCTAGGACCAGATGGGACTGAACGCGCGCGTGATCAAGCTGGGCCGCCTCTTTATGGTGGCCTGGCTTGGTTTTTATGTCTACCCGATCGACGTCATTCTCACCAGGCCTTTCGCCTTCGCCGACAAGGCAGTCGCCCTGGGAACGCTGCTGGCTAGCGGGCTGGTATGGGCATGGTTCTGGACGCGCGTCGTCGGCGGACCCGATCAGCGATTCGCCTGGCTTGCGGTGAGTCTGTCGGCGGTGTTCTTCGGATGGTTCACCTTGATGACGCCGCCACAGTACGGAACGCTGATGATCTGCGTCGCGGTCATGGCAGGCGCGGCCTTCTCCTGGCGGGTCGCCGTTCCTCTGGTGGTGGCGGTCGCCATCGGTGGCGGCCTGCTCGACATTCAGCGGGGACTGCCCGGCCTGGAGCCAATCGGCGCCGTGCTGAACGATGGGGTCGTGGGTTTCGCGGCGGTGGCGGGGCGCCTGCTGATCGAGGCCAACAAGCAGCTCTCGCTCGCCCGCGAGCAGATCGCCCGGCTAGCGGTGGGCGAAGAGCGGCTCCGATTCGCGCGCGACCTGCACGATCTGCTCGGCCATAGCCTGTCCGTGATCGCCCTGAAGAGCGAGCTAGCCGGGAGGCTGATCAAAACCACGCCAGGGCTGGCAGCGCATGAAGTCAGCGACATCGAGAACGTCGCCCGCGACGCCCTGCGCGAGGTGCGGGATGCGGTGGCCGGTTACCGGCAGCCGACCCTCAATGCCGAACTTGCCGGCGCCCGGGAGGCCCTGACTGCAGCGGGGATCGAATTCCAAGTCGATCAGGACCATGCTGCGTTACCGCCTACGGTAGAGGCGGTCCTTGCCTGGGCGCTCCGCGAGGGCGTGACCAACGTCATGCGCCACAGCCAGGCGCGGCGGTGTGCCGTCCGAATCATCAAGAAGGATGGCCAGGCAACCGTTGAGGTCGTGGACGACGGCCGCGGCGGGATGCCGGAGGCAGGCAATGGACTGCACGGACTCGGGGAGCGCGTGCGCCAGCGTGGCGGAACGCTCACCGCGGAGCCGCTGCCACACGAGGGATTTCGGCTCAGGGTGACGCTGCCTCTGCCTGAAGTGCTCCAACCTGTCGACACCGTGAGCGCGTGATCCGCGTCCTGATCGCTGAGGATCAAGCCATGGTCCGGGGTGCGCTCAAGGCTTTGCTAGCGATGGAGAATGACATCGAGATCGTGGCCGAGACCGATCGGGCTGACGAGGTCCTCACCCTTGCGTTGCAAACGAGCCCCGACGTGGCCCTGCTCGACATCGAGATGCCCGGCGGCGACGGCATCACGGCCGCCGGCCAACTGCGCAACGAACTCCCTTCGTGCCGGACGCTGATCCTGACCACCTTCGGGCGCCCTGGGTTCCTGCGGCGCGCCATGGAAGGCGGAGCATCGGGATTCATGCTGAAGGACGCGCCGGCCCATGAGCTGGCACTGGCGATCCGAAGGACAATGGCGGGTGAACGCGTCATCGATCCCGGATTGGCCGCCGCTGCGCTGAGCTCAGGGATCAGCCCGCTGTCTGAGCGCGAGCGCGAGGTGCTGGTTGCGGGACAAAACGGCGCGAGTATCGCGGAGATCGCCAAAACGCTCTTCCTTTCGGAAGGGACCGTGCGCAATTACCTATCGTCGGCGATCCAGAAGCTCGAAGTCAGCAATCGGGCCGAGGCGGCGCGGGTCGCCGAAGACCTGGGATGGCTTTGACTATTCGAGGCTAGGCCGCCTGCACTTGTCGCGGTGCGGGATCGGTCAGGCGCGCGTAGATGCCCGCCAGGTGTGCCCACACGAAGCTCATATACGTCAGCGAGACCACCACGCCGATCACGATCGCGATCAGGCCCAGGACGCCGACCACCAGCAGGATCAGCGTCAGCGCGGCCACCACCACTGTCAAGCTCGGATTCACACGCAGGCGATGCACGATGGCGCGAACGCTGAGCGCCGCGCGGAATCCACCCTGCAGATACTGCGCCCATACGGGCATTTGGATCACCAGCACCATCACCTGCCACACGTTGCCCACCGCGGAAAGGACGTCCCCGACTGGCCCCAGCCGCAACTCGATGCTCGGGTCAACGAGGATCGCGCCGATAGCTGAAATGACGATCCCCGGGAGCGACCACAGAACGAACAGGATGGTCACCGCGAACCCATCCTTGATCTTTCGCCAGCGGTGATCCCATCGCGGAACCTCGGGCTGCCCGTCGCGAACGCGGCGCGAGAGTTCGACCAGGTAACCGAGGAGCAGCAGGCCGGGGACGACCAGCCAGGAGAAGGCGAAGCAGGCGACGCCAACCAGGATGCGCCGGCCCCAGCGCGGCGAGCGAAAGACGAATGTGAACGGTTCCCGTAGATCGAGGTCGACCGCTTCGCTGGCCGGGGGCTGGCGTGAGAGAGCCTGCGCGATCCAGAGCGCACTGGCGACCGCGACCAGTTTGTCGGGCACGTCGACCGCCAGCTCCCCGATGAAGGCCGCCACCGCGTGGGGCAGGCGCGTGGACAGGGAGGCGTAGATCGAGTCCCCGAACCCCACACCGCTCTGACCACTGTTGACCAGGAAGTTGATGGGTGTCGAGAGGAGCGCCGACACACCCACGCAGACCACCCAGAGCAGGATCCAGCCGCTGGCACGCCGCTGCCAGTTCAGGTACCGGCTCAGGCCGGCGGTGAATCCGACGGCAAAGGAAACGATGGCATAGGAGGCAGCAATGGGATCGAAGGTGTTCGACGCGAGCAGGTTGGAGAGCACGCCGAGGCTGCCGCCGACCCACGGCCCGGCCAACACGCCACCGAGGATGGTGCCCGTTGAATCAAGGAACAGCGGCAGCTTCAGGCCGACCGCCAGCGCGTGGCCGGCGAAATTGATGCCGAGGCACAGCGGCAACACCATGATCCCGAGTGAGTCGAGGCGCAGTTGCCACGGCCCGGTCCAGCCGCCCGACTCGAGCGACAGCAGCGTGCGGCGTAGGCCGATGCGGATCAGCAACACGAGCGCGATAGCGGCGGCCACCGCCAGCACCGCGAGCAGGACCTGGTGCTGGCTGGCGTGGATCAGAGCCAGGATGGGACGCCCGAAGGCGGCGCCAAGCCCGACAAACCCGCCAACGTAGACCACCGCCGATGGCACCAGACCGCCAACGAAGGTGGAGCGAGGTACGCCGGTGACTCCGGCCATCTGGGTCGTGTAAACCCGCAGGCCCGGAAGCAGGCGGGCCGTGAAGACGGTCCGCCAGCCACCTCGTCGCAACAGTTGCGCCGCTCGCTCCAGCGGCTTCTCGGCGTGCAGCGGCCGCGCGACCTTCATCAGGCGGTCCCAGCCGAGGAGGGCGGTGATCTCGCGACCTAGCGTCGCCCCGACGATGATGGCAACCAGCGTCAGGCCGACCATCAGCACCGGGTTGACCCGACCGCCGGCGACCGCGATGCCAGCGATCGCGAGCACGATATCGCCCGGCGCGAAGGGCAGCGGGACTCCGAGCTCCTCGACGAACAGCAAGCCGCAGATCGCCAGGATCAGGGCCATCCCGCCAAGGTTCTCGATCGAGGTCATGAGCTACAAGCTAGTGCATACTCCGAGGTAACGATCGAGAGAGGAGGGCGCAAATGATCGTCGTCACTACCGAAGAGGTCACCGGACATCGGATCGTGGAGATGAAGGGGCAGGTATTCGGACTGGTCGTGCGCAGCCGAGGGCTGGGCGGGAATATCATGGCCGCCCTTCGCTCGCTCGGCGGCGGCGAGATCACAGAGTACACGGAACTCCTCGAAGACGCCCGCCGCCACGCCGTCGATCGCATGGTAGCGAACGCCACGGCGATGGGTGCGAACGCCGTGATCCGGATGCAATATGATTCGTCCGAGATCGGGACGACGATGTCCGAGATCGTCGCCTACGGCACCGCGGCCGTGGTGGAGCCGATCAAGACCTGATCCGATGCTGCGCAAGGCGATCCTCGCGTACGGCGTGCTGGCGGTTATTGGCGCCATCCTGCTCGCGCTTGCAGGGATCATTCCCGGGCTTGTCGTGTACCTGTTCGTGAACGGGGCGGTCGTGATTGCAGCTCTTCTCTTCGAACGGGGACGCTACCGTCCAGTCGTCAGTCCAGACGGCCCCTGGCAAGAAACTGCCGAGCGCTTCGTCGATCCGACGACGGGCCAGCTGATGAAGGTCAGGTACAATCCCCAAACTGGAGCGCGGGACTACGTCCCCGTAACTCCCCAGCCCGACCCGCCCCGCACAGGGTGAGGGAAACCAGATAAATGCGAACGGTCATTCTCTTTGTGCTGACAATCCTGGTGCTGGTCGCCGGCACCATTGCCGTCGTTGCCTCTCCCCGGTTCACCCTCGCGGCCACGCGTCCGACGCCATCCCCGTTGTTTGTTATCGAGAATCCGCCGCCGACCCCGAGTCCTACTCCCACGCCGACGACGACCCCCACGCCGCTCGCCACGGCCAGTGGCGTCGTGACCTTCAATGTTCCGGTGTACAAGCAGTTGCGGAACCTGGACTGCGAGACGGCTGCGCTCCAGATGGCGCTTGCGGCGCTCGGCCATAACTACACGCAGAACGAGTTGATTGCGATGCAGCCCCCGCCTGACACGCGCTCGCCGGTGATGGGCACCGTCAGCGGGCACAAGGCCGTCTTGCAATGGGGAAACCCGTATAAGAATTTCGTCGGCAACATCGACGGCGCTGACCTGATCCCAACCGGCTACGGGATTTATTACCCGCCACTGCTGTCATTGGTGCAGACCCACGGCGTGCCGAACGCCGAGGGCGGTGAAGGCGCGGCCAGCGGATGGACGGCGGCAAAGATCTACGCGGAGCTAGCCGCCGGTCATCCGGTCATGGCCTGGACCGAGACCGGCTGGGGTCATCCGTACGTCGGATACTGGACGACGTTCGACGAGAAGATCAAGATTCGCTACTCACTTATCGAGCACGTCGTTACCCTCAGCGGCGTGTCACCGACGCAGGTCCGCGTCAACGATCCCTGGCACAGCGGCTCGCAGTACTGGTTCAGCAAGGCTGAGTTCGAGGCCTCCTGGGCCGACTTCAACAACATGGCGATTGTCCTCAAGTAAAGGCTCGGTCTCCGCAATCCCCTGCACCTCAGCCTGGGTCCGCACCGGCAGACCGACCAGCTTGATGAAGCCGACCGCTGCCTGGTGATCGAACTGGTCGCCCGCTGAATAGGTCGCGAGCTTCGGCCGGTACAACGAGTTCGGCGACGACCGCCCGACCACCTGCGCGGTCCCTTTGTGCAGCCTGACGCGGACACGGCCGGAGACGGCCTGCTGGGTACTCAGGACATAGGCGTCGAGGTCTCGGCGGTGACTCGTGAACCATTTGCCCTGGTAGACGAGTCGCGCGTACTCCTGCGCGACCGAGCTCTTGAAGCGCGCCGTCTCGCCATCAAGCACCAGGTCCTCGAGGGCTCGGTGCGCGGCGAGTAGGATGACCGCCGCCGGCGCTTCGTAGACCTCGCGTGACTTGATCCCCACGAAGCGGTCCTCGATCATGTCGATCCGGCCGACGCCGTGAAGGCCACCGATCCGATTCAGCTCGGCGACGAGGGCGATGCCCCCACCCTGCCCTCCCCCGGAGGGGGAGGGGAATACGTCCCCGGCGAGCGCGGTTGGGACGCCCTTCTCGAAGTCCAGCTCGAGCAGCGACGGGCTGGCGGGGGCGTTGTCCACCGACGAGGTCCATCGAAATGCGTCCTCGGGGGGTGTGAGGAGTGCATCTTCCAGGACCCCGGCCTCGATGGAGCGCCCCCAAAGATTCTCATCCACACTGTACGGCGACTCGGGCTTGACATCAATCGGCAATTGGTGAGCGCGGGCGTAGGCGATCTCCTGCTCGCGGGTCATCGACATGCCGTCCCGAAGTGGGGCCAGCACCTTGAGCTTCGGCGCCAGGGCCCCAACGGCCACGTCGAAGCGAACCTGGTCGTTGCCCTTCCCGGTCGAGCCGTGGGCAACCCAGCTGGCGCCCTCGCGCGCGGCCACCTCGACCAACAATTGCGCGATCAGCGGCCGGCCGAGAGCCGTCGCCAGCGGATATTGACCCTGATAGAGTGCCCCGGCCCGCAACGCCGGCCAGCAGAAGCGCTCGATGAACGGGCGGCGGGCGTCCAGCACGTAGGCTCGCGACGCTCCAGCGGTTAGCGCCCGCTGGCGGATTGCCGCCAGGTCTGGCTGGCTGCCGAGGTCAATCGTGAGCGCGATCACGTCAAAGCCACGTTCCTCGATCAGCCACTTCACCGCGACCGTGGTGTCGAGCCCACCGGAGTACGCGAGCACAATCTTTTCTGCCATCAGTCCTCCGGTTGCACGTAGGCGCCGAGTTGAGCAAGTCGCTGGCCAAGCCCTTCGTAGGCGCGCGGATGGAGTGCAAGCGCGGCGAAAATCGTGTCGTCGCCGGCAATCGTGCCGATCAGCTCGGGCCAGGCGACCGCGTCGATGGCCGAGGCGAGCGAATTCGCCGAGCCAGGGGTGGTGGTCAGGATGGCGATCCCCTGACCTCGCCGTACCGTGAGCGGCAGGTCACGAAGCAGGCGCTGGAGCCGATCCTCTCGACCCGCGGGCGAGGCCGCCCCAAGCCCGTCGTTCGGCTTGACGTAGTGGCTATCGGGTCCGCCGATCCGGACGAGGCCGAGCTCGGCAATATCGCGGGATACGGTTGCCTGGGTGGTGTGGATGCCGACACGGCCGAGACGTTGGACCAGTTCCTCCTGGGTTGCGATCTGGTGCTTTGCGATCAGCGAGAGGATCGCCTCCTGCCGCTTACGCTTTGACACGGGCCAGCGCCTCCTTGACCTGGGCCGGCGCCGTCCCGCCAAGGACGTCGCGCGATTTGAGCGCGCCCTCCAAGGTCAGAACGTTAAAGACATCGGCGCTGAACAATGGCGAAAACTGCTGCAGCTCCTTAAGGGAGAAATCCTCGAGGCCCTGGTGAGTGGCGATGCCCTTCGCGACCATCTGGCCGACCACCCGGTGGGCGTCGCGAAAAGGCATTCCCTTGCGCGAAAGGTAATCCGCGGCTTCCGTCGCCAGGGTGTAGCCCGACAGCGCGGCCGTGCGCATCCGGTCGCGATCGAATTGCAGACCCAGCGCCAACCGCGTGGCGACCTCCAGGCAAACAATGGTGGTATCGACGCCATCAAAGAGCGCTTCCTTGTCTTCCTGAAGATCGCGGTTATAGGCAAGCGGCAAGCCCTTCAGCACCATCAATAGGTTCATCAAGTCACCAGCGACTCGCCCGCTCTTCGCCCGCACCAGCTCGGCGGCACACGGGTTCTTCTTATTCGGCATCATCGAGCTGCCGCTGGCCAGGGCATCAGGCAGTGAGGCAAAGGAGAACTCGACGGTGGTCCAGAGCACGATCTCTCCGCACAACCGGGAGAGGTGGATCATCGCAATGCTGCAGGCCGCCAGCAGCTCGAGTGCGAAGTCCCGGTCGGCTACCGCATCGAGCGAATTCGCGGCCGCTGCCTTGAAACCGAGGTCCCGCGCCAGCGCCGTGCGATCGATGGGGAATCCACTGCCGGCCAGCGCCCCCGCCCCCAGCGGCGAGACATCCGCTCGACCGATGGCGTCCTGGAAGCGACCGCGGTCACGGTGCAGCATTTCCACGTAGGCGAGCAGGTGATGCGCCAGGAGGACCGGCTGGGCTCGCTGGGTGTGGGTATACCCCGGCATGACCGTGTCGAGATGCTCCTCGGCGCGAGCGATCAATGCTGTTTCGAGCGACGTGACCGCATCGAGAAGATCGGCGCCAGCGGTCTTTACATAGAGCCGGAGGTCAACCGCCACCTGGTCGTTGCGGCTCCGGCCGGTGTGCAGCTTCCCGCCCAGCGGGCCGAGCTTCTCCCGCAAGCGGACCTCGACCGCCATGTGGATGTCTTCTGCAGCCCCCACCCTGCCCTCCCCCGCAAGCGGGGGAGGGGAAAATTCAACTTCGATTTCCTGCAGGGCCTGGTCGATACGAAACTGCTCTTCCGCCGTCAGCACCCCGGCGCCGACCAACGCTTTCGCGTAGGCGCGACTGCCGGCGATGTCCTCGCGAAAGAGCCGGCTGTCAACCGCCAGCGAGCGCGTAAAGCGGTCGATCAGTGGATCCGGCTCTTCTCCAAACCGCCCGCCCCAGGGTTGATCGCTCAGTTCGCAACCTTCGCGTTCCGCTTGGCCAGCACTTCCCAGGGCAAACCGCCGATCTGCGCGGCCGGCCCGCACAGCTGCTGGTTGAAGCTCCGGCTCTGCAGGCCCCGGATTTCCGGGAAGAAGAGCGAGTGATTGCTCTGGCGCGACTCCAGGTCGATGGTGCCGTGGAACAGGTTGGCGGTGACGGTGCCGCTGACCTGCTCCTGGGTGGTTTCGATGAAGGCGTCGAGCGCCGACTTCAGCGGGCTGAACCAGGCGCCGTGATAGACGAGGTAGGCCCACTTCTGGTCGACCCCGGCCTTGAAGTCCAGCTCTTCCTTGGTGAGCGTGAACTGCTCCAGGTCGTGGTGCAGCTTCAGCAGGACCGCGGCAGCCGGCGCCTCGTAGAGCTCGCGAGACTTGAGCCCCATGATGCCGTCCTCGAAGATGTCGATCTTGCCGATCCCGTGGCTGCCGGCGATCACGTTGAGCTTCGCCACGATCTCAGGCAGGGACATCTCCTTGCCGTCGAGCGCGACGGGCACGCCATGATCGAAGGTCACCGAAACCTGCGTCGGCGTTGAGTTCTGCTTCGAGGGCGGCTTCAACCACAGCCAGGCGTGGTCCGGGATCGGCTGGTTGAGCCCGACCGCACCGGAAGCAAGGCTGCGACACCACAGCGTCTTGTCGTCGCCGCCCTGCATCACCTCGGTGATCGGGATGCCGAGCTCCTTCGACAACTCCTCTTCGTCGCCCCGCGTGAGGTCGAAGTCGCGCACCGGCACGAGGACGTCGAGCTGCGGCGCAAAGAGTTTGAAAACGTTATGCATGCGGTATTGGTCGTTGCCCTTGCCACTCGAGCCTTCCATGATCGCGTCGCAGCCGAGCTGGAGCGCGAGGACGGCGATCTTGGAGGCGATCAGCTGGCGGGTCATCGAGGTCGAGACGGGATAGCCTTCGTAGTTGGAGTTGGCCTGGATGGCCTTCGCCAGCCAGTTGTTGGCGAATTCATCCTTGACGTCGACCACGATCGGCGTGATGCCGAGGACCTTGGCCTTCTGAATGGCCGCGTCCATCTCGTCCTGCCCCTGGCCAACATCGACTGTGATGGGGAGCAGCTCCTCGACTTTGTACTTCTCCTTCGCCAGGACCGCGCACAAGGATGAGTCCAGCCCGCCCGAGTACGCCAGCGCCACCTTCTTTGCGGTCTTGACCGGCGTCGCCTCGATCTTCTCCAGTACCTTGCTCTTGAATGCCAACATGCGAAAGCCTCCTGCCCGTGTGTAGTCGCATAAGTATACGGATATCTGTATGATTACGCAACCACCGATGATCGGCATCCTCTGCTCCCGCGTCCGCGTCGAAGAGAAGGCGCTGTTCGAGACGCTCCGGCGGCGCGCCATTCCTTTCGAGCGCCTCGACGAGGACAAGATTCAGTTCCCGATCGGGAACCCCTTCCCCAAAGCCCCTGACGTCGTCCTGGACCGCTCCATCCATCACGGGCGCTCGCTCTACGCGTTGACGCTCTTACAGGCGGCCGGTGTCCCGACGGTCAACCGGCCACGTGTCGCCCGCATCTGCGGTGACAAGATCCTGACCTCCGCCGCGCTCGCCCGGGCCGGCCTGCCGATACCAAAGACGGTGGTCGCCTTCACCCGCGACGCCGCGCTCGACGCCATCGAGACCATGGGATACCCGGTGGTGCTGAAGCCGATGGTCGGCTCGTGGGGCCGGCTGCTGGCGAAGATCAACGACCGAGACGCCGCCGAAGCGGTGCTCGAGCACAAGGAAGTGCTCGGCTCCTATCAACACGGCATCTTTTACATCCAGGAGTACGTCGACAAGCCCCAACGCGACATCCGGGCGGTCGTGGTGGGGGACCAGGTAATCGGCGCCATTTATCGTAGCTCCGACCACTGGATTACGAACACGGCGCGCAACGGCATCGCCTCGCAGATGGAGGTCACCCCGGAGGTCGAGCAGATCTGCCGCAAGGCAGCGGCCGCGGTCGGTGGCGGCTTCCTCTCGGTCGATCTGCTCGAGCACCCGGACGGGTTGCTCGTCAACGAGCTCAACTACACGCCGGAATTCCACGGCTTCATGGATGCGACCGGAATCCCGGTCGCCGACCACGTCATCGATTACGTAACGGAGGTCGCGGCAAAGCCTACGGCGGCTTGACACCTGGTGGCGTGACGGGTATGGTTGACACTTACAAGTTCATACGGAAAGGCGTCGATGAGGGCGAGTACGCGGACGCTGGGATTACAGAGAGTCTCCGGCAGCTGAGAAGGAGAATCCAGGGCACCGCCGAAAAAGGCCTCGGAGCCGCAGGTCGAACCGGAGCAATCCGCAGTAGGCCTCGCCGGATGGCCCCCGTGATCGGGCTGGAGTCTTCAGGCAGCGGGCCGCGGACTCAAAGAGGCCGTTCTCGCGAGAGGACGGCAAAGTCGGGTGGTACCACGAGAGAAGGCCTCTCGTCCCGGTGGACGAAGGCTTTTTATTTTTCGGAGGTGCCATGACCATCAAAGCGTTCAACATCATCGAGTCGACGCT
>Ga0209526_10000107_pt1 | contig 46532 bp, 41 predicted proteins | sample JacPinW_OM2H0_M1_FD_188566 | JGI IMG/M metagenome (GOLD analysis project Ga0209526, IMG submission 188566) | Forest soil microbial communities from Algoma, Ontario, Canada - Jack Pine, Ontario site 1_JW_OM2H0_M1 (SPAdes) (version 2) | ecosystem: Environmental > Terrestrial > Soil > Boreal... | reverse complement strand
CCATCCCGAGCCCACCGTATAGAACTCCACAGCATTATTCGTGGCCCCAGTTGTCTCGTTGAGTCCCGAGAACGTCATGATCCGGCCGTCGCTCAGCATTGTCACCGTGGGATACCACCGGCCATGAGCCATGTTTTGTGCGTCAGTAAAAGTATTCGTGGCCGGATCATAAATCGCAGACTTCTGACTCCCGTGGAAGGGATCGTATTGTAGGGTGCCACCATTGACGAACACACGCCCATCGGAAAGAGCCACCATCCCGTTGCAGAACGTATCCCAGCCCAGGGATTGGGTGGTGACGGTACCAGCTTGAGGGTCCCAGAGCCCCGCTTTATAACTCGTGTTCCCGGCAACATTCCCCGAGCCCGGAACAACCACTACCTTACCGTTCTTGAGAAGCGCGACGTGAATCGGGTTGATGGGCATCAGATAGGGCAGAGTGCTCCATTGCCCCTGAACATCCGCCTGACCCCACGCTCCGGGCACAAATGCTCCGAGCACCACGGCCAGCAAGAGGACGTTTTGAGCCATGCGCATAATGGCTGTGGGGAACATGATCCAACACCTCATGATGATTCTTCCTTTCGGGTTTCTGGTCGCTCTAGACACACTAGGAGCGTCTCGAGGCGTGGACCACTGCACTGGGAGTATGTAACGGAGGGAGGGCGGTATGCCCAGTGTCGCAAACAAAATGGCTGTTTGTTTCTAACTGGTTCGAAACGATCTGTCAAGGGGGAATGTGAGTGACGGAACGAAGAGCAGTCGGCTAAAGTAGGCTCTGGGCGGGCGGTTCGCCCAAGTCGTTCACAGAACCATTTTCCTGCAATAGAAGGCTTCCGCGTATCTGCCCGGGGCAGCGGATTCCACGCCCCTCAGCCGCAGCATCGCCTGCAGGGTATCTTCCGTGAGCCAGTGTTTCCCGGTCTGAGTCTGAAAGGTGTCGAGAATGTACTGAATCTTTCTTCGGCACACTGGCTCGTTCAAACGCACGAAGAAATTGGGCTGGCCAAGGTCGCCGTCATATTTGGCGATTTCGTATTCCAGAATAAGCTGGCTTCGAAAAGTGTTCCAAGTGAGATCGGAAACCAGGCGATGGTCCTGGTGCCGGTCATCGCGATAATGAGTCAAGACGATGTCCGGCGAGACCCGCTTCTTGAGAGCTTCGAAATACTCCTTGATTTCGGCGCCCTGGTAGGGAAAGAAGCCGTCACGAAAGCCTTTGACAAAAATTGTCTTCTTCCGCGCGCCTTTCAGAAACAGATCAGCGCTCTTGCTCGCTTCTTTTTTCCGCTCTTGATTTGAGCTTAGGACCACCCAGTAGAACTCCAGGCCGGCATGTTCCTGCAACCAGCGCAAAACACTGCCTCCACAACCGATCTCAATGTCATCGGCATGCGCACCGAGGCATAGAACCTTGCTCGTCGAATTCGGCCGATTGGAAAAACTAAGGTTTAGCATGAGAGATTACTTGGTCATATTCTGAGCCCGGCCGCCATCCGCGTTGTCGGGTTACCTGTCTGTCTTCCGCGCCCGCCTTCAAGCCTAGGTATTCAAGCCAGGGTCTTCAAGCCATGACCGGTTCGCGCCAGCGTAAATTTGCGTCCAATCGGCCACTGGCGAGGAGTTGCTGGATATGGGAAATGCGCTTGTAGCGAGGCCCCTCAAAATCCCCCAGCTGCAGTCCAACTCTCTGGACCGCGGCGTACAATTCTTTCGCCCCCTTGCGGGCGGTCCATTGCGGCTTGAATGCCGGCAGCACCCTGGTGATCTTACCGAAGTCCACCCGATAGCAACGCGTGTCCGGGCTACCGTCCTTTGCATATTCCACGCGGCAGCCAGGGACGGTCTCATTCACGATCTCCGCCAGGTCACGGATCTGGTAATTTTCGTCGGTCCGCCCGACGTTAAAGGCCTGGCAGTGGACCAACTCCCTGGGTGCATTCAGGACCGCGATAAAGGCGCGGGAGATGTCCTCGATATGCACAATCGGCCGCCAAGGCGTGCCGTCGCTCTTGATATAAATGCGCCCCGTAGTGAACGCCCAGGCCACCAAGTTGTTGAGCACGAGATCAAAACGCAAGCGCGGCGACACCCCATAGGCGGTCGCGTTGCGCAAGAAAGTGGGACTAAAATTTGCGTCGGCTAGTTTAACCACGTCCTGTTCCACCAAGACTTTTGAACGGGCGTAGGGCGTAACTGGCCGGAACTCATTTTCCTCGTTCAGAAGTTCTTCGCCCCCGGTTGCGCCATACATACTGCAAGAAGATGAAAACAAGAACCGTTTCACGCCTGACTCTTTGGCCAATTTGGCCAACTGGACCGACGCAAGGTGGTTGATGTCATAGGTCAGGCCGGGATTCAAATCGCCCAGCGGGTCGTTCGATAGTCCCGCCAGGTGCACTACTGCATCAAACCCTTCCAGGTCTGACGCCTCTAAATCGCGCAGATCTTTTTTTCTGCTGGGGATCTCGCTCAGCGTCGCACTAAATGCCGAGTGCTCAAACCAGTCGCAGTCCAGCCCAGTCACGGCGTGTCCCTCTTGCGTCAACATGGGCACCATGACTGCGCCAATGTAACCTTTATCACCAGTTAGCAGAATTCGCATTTCTTATACGCTCCAGATTTCCAGGATCAACGAGCTTCACTCGGGCGCCTTTGAACCCCTAGCACCCGCTTCAAAAAGCGCTTGCAGACGTTGCTCACGTCTCCTATCAGTCGCTTGCGATTGTCCTTGAGCCACCGCAACATCTCTCCGTAGCAAGCAATTCTCTCGCGGAAACTCAGGGGTGCGCGACGAATGCAACGTAAGTATTCGAAGAACTCCAGGAAATGCGGCAGGGTAAATTCACCAGCTCTCTGAGGCTCGAGGAGCGCCATCCTGTCGAAGCGTGTAGGGTGGAGGTTTATGGACCGGACCGGATGCTCACGGTGGAGAAAAAGATAATCGGGGACTCGGTAGTAGGTCCCGTGCAGGCTGAGCTCAGCCAACATGACTCGGTCGCCATCCGGCATCTCCGCGTGGATCGTGGTCCTTTTCAATGCGCTCGCTCGGGTAAGTCCAAACAGGGTCTCGCAGTTGTGATCCATGCGAATCATCTGGCGAAAGCGCCTGTGGGGTTTCGGAGAATCGGCATCCAGGCTTTGTTCCTTCTTGTACAGGAAGTTGCCCTGGGTATCGATCTCGATGGCCTTGGGGTAGCACAACGCCACTTCGGGTCGGCGATCCAGAACCGCCACGCACTGCTCCAGGAACTCGGGTGCCAGCTTGTCATCATGAGCCAGGAACATGAAATACTCGCCGGATGAGAGCCCGACCGCGCGTCTGAAATTCCAGGAGACGCCGTGATTGGTCTCGCTTCGGTAGTAGTGGACGCGTGGATCCCTTGCCATATACAGGCGGCAAATCGCCTCCGTGCCATCGGTAGAGCCATTGTCGGAAATGACCACCTCAAAGTCCTGGAAGGTTTGCGCAAACACGGAATCCAGGGTTTCGGCAAGATAGTTGTCGCCGTTAAACACTGGCATGCCAACGCTTACCCGAGGCTTGTGAGTGCTCATTTTCTCCTCGCTTCCAGTCCTGGTTTCGTGACCGGACTCGTCGCAGAAACAAATGCCGGACCCTTGCTTGGCCGCTTCCACAATTGCCAAGGGGCATTTCCTTTGCTGTACAAATCGTCCAGTTCCTGTTTTTCTTTGAAGGTATCCATGCTCTTCCAAAAACCGTCGTATTCGTATCCCACCAGGTGCTTTTCTGCAATCAGCCTGCGGAACGGCTCCTGCACCAACTCTTCGCCTTCTTTCAAGTAGTCGAAGATGGACCGCTTGAAAACGAAGTACCCGCCGTTAATGAGGATGTTGGATTGGTCCATGGTCTTAATTTCCTCGACCAGCCCGCCATCGCCCATCGAAACATAATGGCAACTCAGGTTGGGCCGAACACAGAGAAAGGCCGCGGTCTTGTCTTGTTCATAGAAGCGATCGATAAGCTGGGGAAGGTGAAAATCGGTCAAATTGTCACTGTAGTTGGCGAGGAAAACTTCTTCTCCGTCCAAATACCTCTCCACCGCCTTCAGTCTTTGGCCAATGTTGGAGTTCGCGCCGGTGTCGACAAAGGTTACCGTCCAATCGTCAATGTCAGAGTTGAAAACCCGTACATCCTTGCCGCCTTTCGATAGAACGAAATCATTGGACATGAATTCGTTGTAGTTAACGAAGTAGTTCTTGATCACGTCCGCCCGGTAGCCCAGGCAAAGAATGAAATCCTTATGCCCGAAGTGGGCATAGTATTTCATCACGTGCCACAGAATTGGCCGGTCACCCACATGGACCATGGGCTTGGGGACGCTCTCGCTGGCCTCTCTGATCCTCATACCCAGCCCGCCACAAAAAAGTACAACTTTCATCTGCCCCGTCTCCCCAACTCTCTACTTGCCCTCAGGTTTACTCGTCTCCTGCAATCACGAACATATTGTTGCCTCGGGAATGGGAACAATGAATTTCCCACCCCACTCGCGGATGTGGCCCATCTGCTGCATGATTTCATTTTTCAGGTTCCAGGGCAGGATCAGCACGTAATCCGGCCGGGTTTCACTGATCCGCTCTGGGGGATAAATAGGAATATGAGTTCCAGGCGTGAATTGCCCGTGCTTGTATGGGTTACGATCCACGGTGTAATCGATGAAATCCGTTCCCACCCCGCAATAGTTCAACAGAGTATTACCCTTTCCCGGAGCGCCGTAGCCGGCAATGGACTTGCCTTGGTGCTTGGCTCGGATCAGACACTCGAGGAGCTGGCGCTTCGTATTCTTCACCTTTTCGGCGAAGGAACGATAACTCTCCGGGCGAGCCAACCCTGCGGCCTCCTCTCTTGCTCTCAGCTCCGTTACCGCGGAGCTAACCGGCTTAGAGTCATCCTCCCGATGGCGCCCAAAAATGCGCAATGAGCCGCCATGAGTAGGCAGCTCCTCGACGTCAAACAGGATGAGCCCGTGTGCAGCAAAAATCTTTTCCGCGGTAAGGAAGGAAAAGTAGGAAAAATGTTCGTGGTAAATAGTGTCAAACTGGTTTCCTTCAATCAGCTTCAACAGGTGCGGGAATTCCATAGTCAGCACGCCATCGGGCTTGAGCAGCACCTTCATTCCCGCAACGAAGTCGCAGAGATCGGGGACCTGGGCCAATACGTTATTTCCGATCAATAGATCCGCCCGCTTCCCTTGAGTGACCAGGTCGACCGCCAACCCTTCCCCAAAGAACTGCACCAGCGTTGGGACTCTTTTTTCTTCTGCGATTCTTGCTACATTGACCGCGGGCTCGATACCCAGAACCGGGATGTTCTTTTTCACGAAGTACTGCAACAGATAGCCATCGTTGCTGGCGAGTTCGATCACCAAGCTCTTCCCGTCCAGCCGAAAACGCTCAATCATCCGTTCCGTGTAACGTCGGCAGTGTTCCAGCCAGCTGTCCGCGTACGAAGAAAAGTATGCATATTCCGTAAAGATCTTATCTGGACTGACGAACTCCTCGAGCTGAACCAGGAAACATTTGTCACATACGAAGACATGTAGTGGGTAAAACGACTCCATCCGATTCAGTTGCTCGAGCCGGAGGAAGCTTTCACAAAGCGGGGACATACCCAAGTCCACGAAGGTTTGATGCAATTTCGACTTACAGAATCGGCAAGTGCCTGGCTGTGTGATGGACTCATTCTTCATGAGAAAAAATGCTGCCCTTCTTTCCTATCTGGCTTTTCCTGCTCCCATGCGGTCTAGAGTTTTCTGGGCAGCGTTCTCTCCGCTGATAAACGATTCGTCGGTCCAGATGTAGAGCCAATCTCCGTATCGACCGCAATACGCAATGCCTACATCGTCCAGATATCCGTGCACCTTGGCCAAGGCATCAGCCCGCTCCAGGTCAAAGATAACTTGAGCGAAGCGGCTCACATGCACGCTGGTGTGCAGAATCTTGTCTTCCTCCCGCAATACTCCAACACGCTTGAGGTCAGCCATGACAGGCGCAACGTAATCCTGGGGAGAACCCTTTAACGGGCGGTATTTATCTGAATAGTAAACTTCAGCCTGAATGCTGCCACACCCAGGAGGGCACGTATGGGGGGAGAACATGTGGGGGAAACTGAGTCGGGTGAAGCAAATATCGCCATCATAGAAATAGGTCCATTGTCCTTCAGAAAGATCCGTGCGATTGATGCCGAGATTAACCATTACGCAGCTCGAGCAGGCCAACTTCTGGGCTGCTTCGACTACGTCAGGCGGCGCACCCACAATCATCGGAATCAGCTCGGTCAGCGGAATGGAAGAAACGACCGCGTCGTAGTTGGCGACTTTTCCGTCAGCAAAGTGGAGTTCTTGAGTTTTCGGATTTATCCGCACCAGTTGGTGGCCGAGACGGAGTTCCGTCTGTTTTGGCAACAAGCTCAGATAAGAAACAAACCCATTGTACGAAGGATAGCGGACGTATTCGACATAATGAACGTGGGGAGTTTCAGGGGAAAGCGCTCCGAGCAACGCCTCCTCCAGCTTTGCGCGGTACAAGCGAGGTCCCAGCCACGCTGTGCTCATGTTGTCGGCTGTGGTGGTGTGATACTTTAGCCCGTACTCCATGGGAAAGGTTTCGGCGAATGTCTTGCCATAACTGGCAATCAGCCAGTCAGCGTAGGTATCGAACGAACTCTGTTCGCTCTCGCGTTGTTTATTCTGGGCCTCGATGAAATCCCGTAGGCTACTCACCACCAGATCGGTGGGCAACCCGTAAAGATTGCAAATCGCGGGGTGCTTGATCCAATGTCCCTTCCAGTAATTGTTGGGAGTAGCGTGGATGACTTCGTACTTCTCGTCAACGCTCTCGGCAAAAAGCCGCTGCAGACGTTCGTGCTTGGTGAAGGAGACGTGAGGCCCTTCATCGAAGATAAAACCCGTCTCGTGCTTAAATGAAGCTGTATGGCCACCGTGGTAAGTGTTCTTATCGTAGGTGATGGAGGGTACGCCTTCCTGATGCAGCCGGTAAGCCGCACCGAACCCCGCCATGCCTGAGCCTAAAATCGCAACTCTTTCCATACTGCTTCTCCTTAGTAATCCTCTCGTCCAGTTTCTAAGCTGGTTAAACTTGAATGCCTTTTTGCATTTCTGGGGAGCGTTCCCATTCCCTGCGATACCAGTCCACAGTGCGCTCCAGCCCTTCTCCTAATGGGACTTGGGGCTTCCATCCCATTCTGGCAAATGTTTCCGCGGTCTTGGCGATCCGGGTCGGTTCGAGTGGGCGGTCGGGTAACGCTCCAAACTCGACCCTTGCCCTGCGGTCAACGACCGATGCCAGCTGCTGCACAATTTCGCGAATCGAAACCAGCGTTCCCGAACCTAAATCGATCGTGGCACCATCGAGGCCTGGCGCTTGTGCCAGGGCCATAAAACCATCGACCACATCGGATACATAGATCCAGTCCACCAGCCTCTCGCCGCTGGTTATCTTGGGTGTTTCTCCCCGCAGCAGAGCCAGAGTCGCATAGGGAATGAGCTTGGTAAGGTCCTGCTGCGCGGGTCCATAAACCATAAAGACCCGGGCTATAACCACCGGAAACTGATACAGCGCATGAAACATGCGAGCATAGCCGCTGCTGGCCCACTTGGCGGCGGCGTAGGGTGCTGACGGAAATAGCTCGCCATTTTCCGCCTCCGGTTCCGCCAGAGAGCCGGTCAATACCATGCGACGGCATCCGGTTTCGGCAGCGACGGTTAGCAGATTGATGGTGCTGTGCAGGTTGCTGTGAAAGGTCGGCAGCACATGTTCCAGGTTGGGCGCGCCCTTGACGTGGCTGGCGAGATGAAAGATTAGGTCTGGCCGGATCTCACGGAAAAGAGTGCGTACTGCCGTCAGGTCGGACAAGTCAGCCTGCCACCAGCTTGCGTGGCCTTCATTGAGTGGACGTTGGCTCCGATAGACGGCGTGAACCTCCGCTTGCTCCTGACCTAGCCGGTGGCATAAGTGCGAGCCGATGAAACCGTTAGCTCCCGTGATAAGAATCCTCTGTCCCATGCGTCAGTGTGATGTCCTAGCTCCTAGGATTGGCGGCAGACCACTCGATCCATACGTTGCGGTTTTTCCCCACAGTGTACGACATCGGCAACCCTCTCTAGAGGCCGCCTCTGTTCTCAGCCATTACCATGGTAAGTAGCACTAGCCGTTCAGTTGTACAAAGGCCAAGGCCCTTGCGCGTTCCAAAAATCGGCCCTTGCCCTCCCCTAAAGTTAGGCGGCCAAGCTGTTGATTTATGGATCGCTTAGCTAAAGGTTCCTAAAGGTTTAACGGAACAGAAGTTGCTTTGCACCCAACCTCCCGGAAGCTGGAACCTGCATGCCCAAGCGCTCGGCGATAGTGCGGGCCATTCTTTCAACGAGTGGATCCCAGTCGTACTCGCGGGCCACGCGTTGACGTTGCCTGCGCCGATGAGGTGTGTTTTGCTCTTCAGAAAGTGCACATTCGATCGCATTTGACCATTCCTCACGGCTGGCTGCGATTGCGATAACGTGTCTGAAGTCTTCGACCGAGCGGAGAGGAGTTGAGACCACGGGTCTGCCACTGGCTAAATACTCGTGCATTTTCAGAGGATAGACATACTTAGTGTAGTCATCTATGCGGTAGGGCATGATGTTGACGTCGAAATGCTGCGGGTAGCCGCCCAAGCACTCGGTAGGCTTTCCTCCGAGAAAGTAGACGTTGGGCCGACCTGACAGCTGCTTGAGTGCGCCCTCAATCCCCGCATGGGGACCCTTTGGGCCGACAAAGACGAACGACCATTTGGGGTGAAGCGCGCTCAATTCGAGCATCAGAGGCCAGTCCAGCCTCCGCTTGAGGTGGCCCACGTAACCGATGCGGGGGGAAGGGATACGGCGAAGATCTTCGGGCTCAGGCACTGGCGTGGCAAACTTGCGGTAATCCACTCCCATAGGCACGAATTCCGTATTCGGGTTGAAAGAGCCCCGTTTTTCCATCAGCGCCGGAGATGTGAGGAATACCTGACCGACAGATTCAAGCAGGCTGCGCTCGCTCGGAGAGACTGCCACCTCAGTCGCGGAGAAAGAGTACTCATCGCTCACGTAGTAGATGCTGAAATCGTGCAGTGCCTGTTCGAGAGCGTCGCTGAAATCAGGTCGGCAGATATACAGAACTACTTTCGTACACCCTCGCGCGCGCAGCAGGTTGCATGCGTGCTTGAGTCGCTGTCGCGAGGTGAATCGCGCCAACCAAGCCGGTCTACCTAGTTTCGGGAGCCAAAACCCCGGTTCGTACACCTGCAGCCCTGCAGGCCTTGGCGCGTAATCTGCCAAAGTCATTCGCAGTGGGTGCAACTCTGACAGACACTCGCGCCACCCCGGCTGGGTCATCCAGACAACGTGGAAAAATCCAGCCAGACGGCTGAGCATATGGTGTCGGTCCATCCACTGTGGACCCCACCGGTCCGGCACCAGAGCAATAACTCCGACTTCACCCAACCGTGGTTGTGAAAGGCTCATATTCCTCATTCAGACGCTTCGACAGACTCCGGCGCTTTAACCATTCTCGCGTTCGGGGTACCACCTCCTTGCGGAATATTATCGCGAGAGTGATCGGAAGCAGCGGAAGAAGAGCAGCGATTTGCAGAAAAAACATGAGTAAATTGCGCGCCGCCCAGAATTGTTCAGCTACGACACATCCCACGGCAAACGGGACGACAGCCAGTCCGGTTCGAAACCATGTCTGCCAGAGGTATGTCTTAACCGGAATCACTACCAGCTTGCAAATGAATCGTGGCCAGAGGATGAGCTCGACAATTATGCTGGGGATGGTTGTTCCCCAGGCGACGCCGTAAATCCCCATTCGCCGCACGAGAATAATACTGAGAGCGAGATTGGCAATGCCTTCGCCAATGGCCCAGAGCGCGATGCGCTTGTGCTTTTCCATGCCGTACACGATCCCGCCGCAGGTGGTGTTTGCTGAGCTGAAGACCAACGATAGCAGTAGAATTTGCATTACGGTTGCGGACGGCTGGGCGTATTGCTCCCCCATCCACAGGCGAATGAACGTGTGCCCGCGAAAGAACAAGGCCACCACGATCGGCAGAGAGACGATGAGTGCTGCTCGCGTTCCATGAATTAGTAACCGACGCAGGTTGTTGTAGCTACCTTCAGCCTCAAAGGTGCTCGCCAGTGGTGTGAACGTGGTGGTCATCGAGGAGACGATTTGGCGCGCGTAACCGATCAGTATTCCGCCGATCGCGTAAAGGGTAACCGCGGCCGGCGATAAAAAAGCACCCACCACCAGATTGTCGGTGTAATAGACAACCTGGATCGCCACGTTAATGAGAAACGCATAAAAGCTGTAATTCCACAGCTTCTGAAGCGTAGCGCTATCCGGACGACCAAAAACGATTCTGAGCCGTGGATAGACCCGGAAACAGAAAAACATCGTTGCAACATTGGCGACAATCGACGTGCAGAGGTCCCAAATCGCCAATGACAGGATGCCATGTCCGGACCGCAACAGAAATATGACGCCAGCCGCGCGGACGCAGCTCTGCAGGATGGACACGCCGCTGGTTAAGTCATAGCGGTGTAGGGCTACAAGAACGCCCCCAAATACGCCGCACCAAAGATTCATGGCGACGGTGGCGGCAGTGACCAGAACCGTTATGCGGGCAGCTTGTTGAAGCGCAACCGGGACCGCAAAGATGTGATTGAACGCGGCGGAGAAGACCAGCCCAGCACCTATAACTGCCGCACTTATCCAGAGCCGGATCCAGAGCGCCCCGGAAACCGCGCGGCTCGATTCTTCATGGTTTTCCTGGGCAGTTCCCTTGGAAACGAAACGCGTGACGGCCCCTCGCAGTCCCAGATCGAGCAGGTTCATGTAGGCGACCAGTGACATGATGATCACCCAAACGCCATACGTGAGATTCCCCAGATGATGTACCACGAACGGTGACAGAAAGAAACCAACCACCGTGGTGACGGCAAGCGCCAACCAGTTCGACAGTACGTTTTGGGCTATGCGTCGTGCGCGCGGCATAAAAATTATGGACCCTTAATATTCGTTCCAGTAAATATGGATACGGCGGGCGGCTAGTTAGGTCGCAGTTCCAGCAAATGGTGTTGGCACAAAGCGTCCGCCGCTTGGCGGAGCGTCGAGAACTCCAGGCCCGACTTTTCCGCAATCTCGAGCAGAGCATGATCGCCGTCCGAGAAGTTCAGTACCCAAAGCAGGGCCAGTTCGTGGCGTTCCACCTGTGCTTTGCCGTCCAGACCCCCGTACAATCCCCGCTTGCCCAGCCGCGGTTCACATTTTGGGTTCTGGTTCAGGTAGGCGCGGTTGTTTTCTAAAACATCCACGATGGACAAGCACTTACGGTAGGAATCCTCCAGATGCTCGGGGCGCACAAACTCCAAATTGTCAGCTGAGCTGTGGTACTCGGGGAAACAACCGTTTGGGGTCCTCATCAGGCAACCGATGGGAAGATTGAAGCCCGGAGAACAGAACTGTCGTTCATCGTACCCCCAGGGGGAAAATTCGGTAATTTGATGGTCCCCGCCGCTGTGTTTGAGCACGTGGGCTACGGCTCGGTCCACTTCTGCATCGTCTCGACGGCTTTTCTTGTAGGTCATCTTGCCCGGGTCGCCGGCGCAGGCCAGAATCAGACCGTGCTTGATCCGCCCGGTCTGGCGTTCATTCCTCGCCAGCCAGGTAATGGATCCAATCGTCGCCGGAGCAAACAGGAACCGGTACGAATATCGATTTGAGCGCGATTGCAAATACTTGGCCAGGAAGACTGCCAAGGAGACGCCCGACAAATTGTCATTACAAAGCGACGGATGGCAGACGTGACTGGAGAACAGCACTTCCTCGCTGGTCTCCCCTGGGAGGCAGCACTCTCCATAGGTAAGGTAACCATCCTCCAGAGAGGAATCGACACAGACTTCGTATTCTCCGGCTATGAGCTCCGCACATTGCCGGTGGCTTAGGCAGAATCCCCAAGTTTCCTTATAGTACGAGGTCCGATAGGGAATCCAGTCCGGGTGCTCCGGCAGCGTATGCAGATGAGGCTTTAGTTCTTCCAACGGCATAGTCCTGTGCACCGGGACACTGTAGTTGACGACGTGGAGGTTGGAGCGCTTGAAGTCTACGACTCGCTTACCGCTGGGGTCCTTGATATAGGCGTCGCGAATGTTCCATTCCTTCGGAACCGTCCAGTCGAACACCGGGGTTCCACTGGCTACTTCATGCACACTCAAGGGGATATGCTGGCCGATCCGCCGCAGAGTCTCGCGCACGCCATCGCCTGTGATACTGCGGCAGATCGGATATAGCGAGGTAACGAGCTGGTACATGTCGCGTCCAACTTTTCCCGCTTCGACTGGGATTCTGATATCGGCGACCCCCATGTCTTGAGAATCCGTGGCAACAGGCCTCATTTAGGCAGCTCCCCTGGGCTAAAGCGATCCCGGTATGCGGGACGGACACTACCACAAAGCTAAATAGAGCTCGGGCAATATTAGTTAATCCGCGTGCTGTGCCCACGAGAGGCAAGCCTTCGTTCAAAAACAAAACGCACCACATTACGCATCAAATTGGTTCGCCCCTCCGGGCGAAGATGATTTCCTGTGAGTTCTTACCTGCCTGAACCGTAACCGCGAACGCTAACAGTACCCAGGCGAACCAAAATATCTTCTCCCATAGAAAGTTCCCGAAGACACAGGTCACAAGCAAGCCACAACACGTGGCTTCACAGGAGATGAGCATTATCGGGCTCTCCGCGATCGCCGCTCGGCACCTTGAGACAACCTTAAATTGCGTTTTGATTGCCATCAGGAACAAAAATAGTCCCACCAGACCTTCCTCTACCGAAACAGCGAGATAGACGTTGTGGGCATCTCGGTCAGATTTGAAACTTTGGTGGGAAGCGTATCCTGCATACTGGTTATATACGACCGGAAAATTACTGAGTCCCGCACCGGCAACTGTGTAATGCTTTAGGATAACTAACCCGACCGTCCAGATGTCGAGTCTACCCGCACCTCGGTCGGTCGCAGATTGCCGAAAACGATCAAAAATGGTAGCCGGTATGGTTGCAGCCAACACCACTGCGAGAATAACGACCAGCACCAAAAAACGGCGGACCTTTGGTCTTAATGATTTTAGTTTTAAGGCTTTTAGTCTAAAAAAGAAAACCATGATTGTAACAACAGCGGCAAGAATGGTACCACGCGACATAGTGAGAAGTAATCCTAAGCTGATGATCACCAACAGAGAGAGCGCGAGTATTCTTGTCAACCAATGGCGAGCACACACGAGACGAGCGATCGCGAATGAAAGCGGGATTAACAAGCAACTGCCGAACTGATTCGGATTTACCTCGCCGTTCCCTAGAACCAAAGTAGCTCTCACATAATGTTGGGCAAAGCCCACTCCGTAGTAATACCCGTACACACTCAAGAGTGCAGCAACCCCTCCCCCCATCATTGCCAATGACACAATCCGATCAAATTCCTTTTCGGTTATGCGAAACGAGCTGGCGGCAAGATAGAGAAGAAAAAGCGCCACTACAGTGGGCAGGCGTTCCAAGGATTTCTGCGGCTCCACGGCCCACAGAATTGACACCGCTGCCCAAGCTACAAACAATCCCCACCACATTGTTGCAGGCGATGGCCGTTGCAGGCGGCGTCCAACAACTCCGACCGCGCAGATAACGAAAAACGCAAGAATAACCGCCAGCGACATCAACGTCCGATCCGTGCCTGTGCCCAGCGACGTAACATACTCAAATGGCAGCAGGATGACCGCTGCTCCCATGGCGACTTCCACGGGCCAAAACCAAAGCAGCGGCAACAGGGCAATGGCTGGCAGGTAAAACCATCCTCCTTGCCCCACAACGATCCCAATGAGAACGGCAAGTGCTGCGATCGCGATTGGAATTGCCCAATGTTCAAAAGCTGGGCCTTTACGAATTAGTGCATCTTCATGCATGAAATTCATCAGACAGGTGGCACAGAACGCTGTGGGAAGCTAGGCAGTAGACACATTCTATCGCAGACAGGGGGGAAATGGGAGATTACCGAGGTTATTGCGAACGGGTCAGCAATGTGCGCCAAAGGATGTCGAGATCGCTCAGGAAGGTCGCTCTTTCGGCATACGCCAAATCCAGTTGCGCTTTTTGCGGCAGAACCGTATCAACGTAGTGGCGAATGAATTCTTCCTCCGGAACCGCGGCCAACAGCTGTTCTTCATTGCGGAACTGCAGGGTCGCCGAACCTGTCAGGCCGGGTCTCAGGGCAAGCAGGGGCCGATATTCGGGGGCAAGCGCTTGGTGAAATTCCGGGAGATCAGGACGCGGCCCCACCAGACTCATATCCCCGCGGAGAACGTTCAGCAGCTGCGGTAACTCATCCAGCTTGCAACGACGGAGGAATCGCCCAACCGGCGTAATCCTGGGATCACCGCGCCGCGTGACTCCCGGTCCGGAATCGTTTCCGTTGTGAGACATCGTCCGAAACTTCAGTAACTGGATTGCCCGTCCGTTCTCCCCAACGCGCTTTTGACGAAACAATACCGGACCCCGCGAAGTCACGGTGACCACCGCGGCAATGAGCGCCATGAGCGGGAGGCATGGCAGGATGGCAAGACTCGCAACGAAAATGTCGAGTATTCTCTTGCCCCGGGAGTGGCTCCAGGGGCTCAGGTTCCGAGGACTGCTGGCTTCCGACATAGTGATGGTGGCAGGGCCCTGCGATTCGCGATTCAGAAGCTACTCACATAACCGTGCGCCTCGGGTCCAGTTTGAGTCCGCACCCAAACCGAATGAGTAGCACGGCCGTTATAGTCCCACGTCGGCACCTGGCGCGGTGATCGTACCCGTCGCTGCGCCGTTGCGTCTGCGAGCGAAAAGGCCAGCCGACGTTCCCACCGCATAGCAGAAATGCATCAACCAAAATACTATCGCGATGCGCCAAAAGCTTCCCGACGGCGAAGTCTGAAAAGCAGCGAACAGCGATCCGGAGAGATAGGTGCCAACCAGTGCAAACAGCAGTATCTTAGCTAGGAAAAAACCAACAATGTTGAGCACCACGAGAAGAGTGAGAACCATATAGAACGCGAACGGAATCAGATGTCGAGTGCCGAACGGAAAGCTGCGTTTGCGCAGGATCGTGGCGGACACCCACCAGCCATTGTGGAACATCTGGGAGGCCAGCCCCGACAAAGTCGTTCTGGGATGATAGATGGCGACTACATCAGGAATGAAATATAGTTTGAACCCTTGCCAGCGCATTTGTGCATGAAGGTAGTTGTCTTCACTCCGGCCCAGCGACTCGTCGAAGAGTCCTACCTGAAGGAGTATTCGGCGATCATAAAGCGGAACTCCTAGGGTATCTTTGAAACCCGCCTCGATATCTAGGCGATAGCCAGCACTTCCCACACCAAAACGACAGGATTGAGCCGAAGCAATCGCTTCGGACCAAGAATTCCCTGTTCTAGCCACGGACAACCGGCGACCTCCAATTGCTGCCACGGTAGGCTCGGACCGCTGCAGTTCCAAAAGCTTCTTTAGGCAACGATGGATGTAATTGGGCTGCAAGCGACAGTGCACTGCATCGATCCGAAGAAGATAGTCACCACTAGCTGCGAGAATACCAACATTCCAGCCGCAGGCCTGAATCCGCCCCGGATTATCCATCAGCCGAATGGAAAAGTCCGGCTGCCCCGCAACATATTCCTCTACTGCGGACCTAGTTCCGTCGTCGGACATTCCGTCCACGACCAGGACCTCTAGCGGTCGATAGTCTTGTTGCCGGATGGAGTCGAGAACCCCCAGGATCTCCCCGCAGCCATTGCGCACCACGACGAGCACACTGACCAGAGGACCTTTGGCCATGGTATTCTCATGATCGGGGCGTTGCAGGTGTTTTTGATCCACTACATCCAAGATCCACCACCATTCCTAAAGTTTCGGGTCAAGACGGAGCCGGGCTTTTGCTGATAGGGCAAGTCGAAATTGCTCATGCACGGTGCGCTTATCGTCCAGTCCCACGCGCGCTTTCCACTCTGTAATCTGGCTCTATGAGACCAGAATCGACAATCGGGAGTTGCAACCATTACGATCTTCGCAACTCATGCTCACCAAGGCCCAAAATCGGAGCTAGGCCAACTCGGACTCTAAGTCGGACGACGATCTGGAGGCCGATGCGGCTCGAACGTCTGAAATCGTGAAGCGGTGCTTGCCAGTGCGGGAAAGGGGAATGGCGTCGGTCTCTTGCACCTGTATTCTGAGAGTTCTGGTGGTATCGAGTTTTTCCACTCGTTCTACGACCAACCGCATTGCTTCTTCTCGCGCGGCGGTGTGCCCAGGCTTGGGGACAATCCACAGGGTGATGGAATCTAGCGCAATCTGGTGGAATTGGAACATTGCAATTCCCTTGCTGCCATACATCAGATGGGTAAAGAATTCGCCATGGATGACTTCGCCACTCGGCAATGTAAAATTATCGCTCACGCGCGATATGTTCAGTTTCATGAGCGGGAACTGGTTTTCACAATCACAGGAACCCTGCAGCAACTCTCCACAGTCCTCGTTTCGATAGCGAATGAACGGCATGACCTCGCTCGACAGAGGGGTGACGATTAAGGATGCTGGTTGGCCGGGTAACAGGTCAGCGTCATCAACCTCTAGGACTACGTGATCCACATTCACGTGCATATTGCCGTGGGAACAGGTGCAGGCGATATTGTTTACTTCAGAACTGCCGTACATGTCATACACCCGGCAACCAAAGACCCTGGCGATTGTTTCCCGTTGGACTGGGTAAAGTTTTTCTGCGGTGGTAAAAACGCCTAGCAGTGGACTCACTTGTCGTCCGGTGGTTTCGATGTAGTCGGCAAAACGGGCGACTGTAGAAGCATAGCCTACGGCAATTCGGGGCTGGATTTGTTTCCACTTTACCAGCCAGCGATCCATCTGCTCGGCGCCGGAGTGGAACGGATCGAACTGGTACATACGCCGCAGTCGCTGGCGGAGTTCGAATTCCCAGGAGGACATCGCGTACAACTGGTCGTCGAAGCCCCAGAAGTACGCCACCATGTCGCCCGGCTCCCACCCCGACTGAAGACAGTTTCGAGAGGTCCCCGCTTCACAGGCGTCAAGGTCAACGCGGGAGCGATAGAACTTCAACGGCACCCCCGTTGACCCTCCGCTATAACGGGCGGTGAGTTCGCTCTTGGGAACGTCCTCCCGGACTAGATCGTCCAGTCTATCCCGAATAATGTCCTTGGTCAGGACGGGCAGGGAGGAAAAGTCGCCCAAGTTACGAATATCGTAACTGTGAATGCCGAGCGAGCGAAACATTTCGCGGTAATACGGGACATGAGCCTCCGCCATCGTAAGCAGCCGGGAAAGAAGCAGGAACTGACGCTCCAGTATTTCCTCCCGCGATTGATAAGGTTCCGACCGGACGGCCTGCAGTATGTCCAGGGTTCGCGAGCGGCGAATCCGCTGCGTCACTCGGAATAAGAATCGTCCCCAAACGCTCATTTGTTTCTGCCTCAAATAGCGGTAAAGGACTACGTTACCGCTGGCGAAGTGAAGATTCGGCATGAATGCGACGACATCGCTGGGTAGGGATCTACCTGGCGACCGTCAGACTCTTGAGATACTCTGACGACAATCCATCGCCCTTCACCATGTACCCTAGGTGAGGGGAGCTGTCCGACAGACCATAACCGGCACCAAAAAGAATAGGGGGCGTCGACATGAATTTGTGTCGCCAAAGATCTGGACTGTAGAGCTCTTGCAACACCTTGATATAGGCAGTGTCGTGTGTAACGTATATGCCGCCGTCCGACACACGAGGCCAAAGTGCAACAAAACAATCTCTGGCTGAGGTCGCTAAATCGACATCTGCGAATGCAAATGAAATCTGCTTAGGGAGGTTCGCATCGACGAGCGTTTCTTGGAACCAGCCGAGGACAAACTTGCAGGCCTGAATTTCGCCATAGTTCCGAATGTTCGACTGAACGTTCTCCAACCCTGATGCATACCTGCCTGCGGTCCAATCCGTGACCCAAGTATCACTTTCCCGGCAATGGTGATCCTTCAGGTCGTTCGGGTCAGCGACTGGCAAACCTTCGAAACTATCGCAAATAATAAGCCCGCGCCCCACCAGCTTCGCTAAGATCGACAACTTGGCTGAGCTAGCTCCCGCATAACATCCGCACTCCACGAGCGGTCCCTGTCCTCGGGTATTGAACACCATTTCCGCTAAAAACAGACCATCTGAGGGAGTTGTTGCAGTCGGCACTTCGCAGTCGATACGCTCGAAGCGCTCGACGATCTCGGACCGGATCGCCTTATCGAACGCCGAACACTGGCCGTTATCTACAAACCGCCCGCGCAGTCGTCGGTAGGTTTCTTGGGCCGCAACTATCATCGCGGCTCGATGAACAATTGGAACTCGGCCTGCCAGGGTCAAGATCCCTTTCTGTACCCGACGTTTCATTTCGCTATTCCGGGGTTTCCGCTGGACTATCAAACGCGCACCGATTGCGATCTTTCGTTCAGTTGCGGCACCCAGTGAAATCACCATCATCCCAATGGCACAATCGACCATCCGGCATGATGAGTTGTTCTAAACACGCGCGATATTCAGCTCCGTCAGAGGAAACTGGTTTCCACAATCACAAGCTGCGTCGCTGGAAATAAGAGTCGTCCCGAAGTGCTCATTGTGTTCAGGCCTACAGAAGATCCGGCTATGGATCTACGATACCCAACTCTGAGCTGGTGCCTAAGCACACGTTGCCCCCAACCCCATTAGACGGTGACCCGCCAGGTTCACGTCGCCGCGGAGAACATTGAGGAATGCCGCTTCCGCCATTGTCAGGGAGGCAAGTGCAATCCATCGGCATTCTGCAATCCGCTATCAACGTGTCACCGCGGTCGAGTTGCTCTTGAGATTCCTTTGAACCACAGCTTTGACACTTGTGATCACCCTCCGTACTTCCATTTCGCTCATGTCAGGATAGATCGGAAGGGAAATGCAGCGTGAGTAGGCGTTGTTAGCATTTGGAAACTGCTCCTCGCGATAGCCATACGTCCGAGCATAGTAGGGGTGAACATGCAAGGGTATGAAGTGGACGCTGGTACCGATACCAAGCTTCTTCAACTCTTCGATAAACTGGTTCCGGTTCACCTCGAGTAGCTCGGGACGGATTCGAAGAATGTAAAGATGCCAAGCGTGCACGTCGACTTCGTGGGAGGGGGGGAGCAGGAGCTCCTGGATAGGGCGGAAAGCGTCGTCGTACATCGACCGGATCCGGCAACGCTCCCTCCAGAACTGATCGCACTTCTGTAGTTGGACCCTTCCAAGCGCGGAAAGAATGTCGGACAAGTTCATTTTGTATCCGGCGTCCTGGACTTCGTAATACCATGACCCGGTCGCGGAATATCGTTTCCAGGCATCCCCTCCTATGCCGTGCAGGCGCATGAGCGAGACGCGCTTGATGTATTCTTCGTCGTTCATGGTCAGCATGCCGCCTTCCCCTGTAGTGAGAGTCTTCGTGGCGTAGAAACTGAAGGCAGTCAACTCGGAAATCGTGCCCACCTTCCTGCCACGATAGGTTGTTGGAAGAGCGTGAGCAGCATCCTCGACTACGTGTAAGCCGTGCTCTGTCGCGATAGACTGCAGCTCATCCATGGCGCATGCTTGCCCGGCTATATGCACCGGGATCAAGGCGCGAGTTTTCTCGGTGATCTTTCTCTTCACATCGGCAGGGTCGAGGTTAAACTCACCTGCGATGCTGTCGCACAAGACGGGCCGCGCTCCGAAATACGTTACGACTTCGGCTGTCGCAGTAAACGTGTAGGTGGGGACAATGACCTCGTCTCCAGGCTTGAGTCCGATTGCATCCAGGGCTAATTGCAAAGCCGCCGTCCCGGAGTTCACTGCGAGGGCATACTTCACGCCCAGATAAGCAGCGAATTGGCGCTCGAAATCCAGTGTAACCGGGCCGGTGGTCAGCCACTTGGACTGTAGAACACGCAGCACAGCCTCAGTCTCCTCCGGCCCAATCGAGGGACGGTGAAAAGGGATAAAAGAACTATCTGACATAGAATCTAATGTGGGGAGAAGAAAAAACTCTGAAGCCCATTGCTGGCGCGGACTACTAGCTTTGGCCTGCGCTATCTGGGGTTTGGGCTGGACTATGCAGACGCGCACCGATTGCGATCTTGCGTTCAGTCGAGGCGCCCAGGAAACCTACCATCATCACTATCGCGTAAAACCGGGCTAAGAACCAAAGGTGGTAAAGCAACATCGATTGGAAAGGCGCAAAAGGCCCCTTCACCCGCGCCGCATAAAAAAGAACGGTCAATGCCGGGGCCAGGTTGACGAGTACCAGCGAGAAAACGATACGGGTGAGCAATGGTCCGTAGGGCACAAATAGGTTCGCGATCGCCGCGATGCAAAAAACAAGATGAGCCAATGTAATCACGAGGGGCTTGCTTATCCATGAATGCTTCATCATCCGGAACATGCCCATGCTGCGCCATGCGGTCTTGCGAAAGAATACGCGTAGGTTTTGCTCTCCGCCGGGATGAAGAGCGCGGATGGCGTGGGTTTGGTACACCTTGAATCCGGCCTGGTTCAGCCGCAACCCCAAATCGTTGTCCTCGCAGCTAACCATCTTCTCATCGAAGCCGCCAACAGCAAAGAACACTCGCCGCTTGATTACTAGATTGCCCGAAACGATGTAGCTTACAAAACCATCATTTGCCGGAACGTGGAGCCTGTACCAGGTTTTCTGAATCCAGTGACAATTGTCTTCCAGAGCGTATTCAGACCCAGTTGCATCTGCGAGATCGCGCAGTACGGGCAGCGCCCGTTCGAAGTAATCCGGGCCGATCAAACAATCGGAGTCGATAAAGGCAATAAGCTCGCCTCGAGCTAGTTCGGCCCCGCGGTTCCGCAATGCGCTCACCGTCACGCCCCGTACTTGCTCGACGCGGGCGCGCCCGGCGTATTCATTGCGGAGGATTTCGTACGAACCGTCGTCAGAGCCGTTGTCCAGCACGATTAACTCAGCGTTCCCGTACCGCTCCATGGCTTCCAGGATTGAGTCCAGACAGCCTCGCAGATGGCCCTTTGAGTTCAGCACGGGGACCACCACGGAGAATTTATCTTTGATCTCGGCCATTCAGCTCACCAGATTGTTGCTTCGGTTTCCTTGTGGCACCGGGCCCGAAGAAGAAGTAACCAACCAGACCTTCGAATGCTGGACGAAACATCGACCTGAAAGACCGTGATTTCTGGTCGCCGGGGTTCTCATCAATGACTGACTGTGGTGCTCTTTGCATTTTTTTTGCGTTGGAACCGCCACTTCGCTAGAACACTTCGATAGAGCTCTATCAGCGACTGCGCGCGTTGCTCGGGAGAGTACCTTGCAGCCGCAAGGTTGCGGGCCCCATCCGCCAGTTTTTCCGCTGTGTCCTGGTCCGAAAGGAGAACATCTATAGCCTGCGCCATAGCGGCTGGGTTGTGCGGCGGCACGAGAAGCGCGTGTTCTTGGTCCTCTACTATCTCGGGAATGCCACCCACTGCAGTAGTCACAACGGGGACGCCCGCAGCCATTGCCTCTAAAAGCACGTTGGGCGAACCTTCGCTCAAAGACGAAATGACCATCAAATCCGCGACCTCGTAGTACCCATCAACGTCGTTCACATGGCCTGGCAGTTTCACTACATCCTGCAGGTCCGCAGATCGAACCGCTTCCTCAATGCGAGCCCGCTCTGACCCTTCCCCTAGGATAATAAGTTGTACCCGAAGTTCAGGTCTCCGTTTAAGAAGGTACGCCATCGCAGCTACTAAGTCAGTATGGGCCTTCTCTTTGGAAAGACGCCCGATAGCGAGCACCACCCGGCCAAAGGGCGGGATGCCAAGGCGAGCCTTGGCGGCCTGCATGGCGTCGGTTCCGCGTCTCACCGGGGCAAGTTCCACCGCGTTGTGGAGGACAGTAATCTTTTCTCGCCGCAATCCTTTGGCGACAAGCTGTTTTGCAAAGGCCTCGCTGACGGCGGCTATTTGGTTGGGGAACCGCAGCGACCATCGGTCGAGGCCATGATAAATGCGCAAGCGAAAGACTGACCGGGTATGGCCGTGGTGAAACGCGATCCACGGACGTTTTTTCCATACCCCAGACACCCACACCAAGAAATGAGACTTGGAGTAGTGAGTTTGGATCACATCGGGATCCAGTTGCTTGACGATCTTCCGCAACCGCCAGATTACCCGGGGATCGAAGGCGAAACTCTCTTGAATGCAATCGACTCGGATCCCCACTCGCGATGCCGCTTCCAGGAACTCGTTCGAACGTTTCGCCGCAAGAGACGATTCTCCGTGCAGACGCTCAAACGCAGCCAGCGACATTTCCACCCCGCGTGGTGAGCCACTTGCCCGGCAGGAACGGTAGAAATTGAGCAGGTTCTTGGCAGGACCGTTCACCGTTTGAGCTTCGACCAGGGCCAAGACGCGTATGGCCGGCTCGCCAGAACCATCATTCGTGGAGACCGAATGCCTTGTCTCCTCTAGGGTTTGCAACACTGTGTCGGAAGTCAAAGTAGTTGAATGCTCAAGCAGGATGAGTTTATGCTATTCCTGCGGCGTTGTTGTACCGCCTGAAGGCCTAGAACTTAAGTGTGTTTCAGTCTTCCGCTCTATCTGGCACAATTCAAACTAGAACTGCAGCACTACAATCAATTTGCGAGGTATCAAATGCCGGAGAAGTTTCCCCCAACCGGAGCCGCAGGACTGAGCGTCGTCCTGGGCCCCCTCGTCGTGTTTCTTCTGGTAGTCGCTTCCGCCGCGCAGGGTCCATACACCATCTTGAATCCGCCTCCTCTGAGCGATCGCCACTTCCCCATTGCATATTACAACCAACAACTGCCGAATGCTGGTTCGGGCGGTCCACTTAATCACTTAATGCCAAACTCGGCCAACGTTGTGGGTACGGTGATGAGGAATGGTGGCAGCAGTCTGGTAACCGGCGGTGGAGCATGGAACACTCCGGGAACGGACGATCATCAGCATAGGCCAGTCTATTACGGACAAGCCAGTGACCCGGTCTATCAGGTTTCCGGTTGCACGGGTCCAGGCGCGTTTGTTAACGGGATGAAATTTCACGCGCCGCCAGGTGCTTTGTATAACCAGAGCGATTCCGACGAAGAGATTGTGATCTGGGATCAGCCTACAGGTAACATCTTCCAGTTCTACAACTGGCAAGGACAACTTAGTTTGCCTGCATGTTCAGGAACGATTGCCAATCCCTGCAACTACAACCGTTCCAATGGTTATTGCAGCGCGATGAATCGCGGCTCAGGTTCGGGAGTCGGGGCGGGAACTGGGGCCTCCACCGCAGGACTGGCTCCGATGGGCAACATCATCAGGATTGCAGAAATTGTAAATGCTGGCCACATCAATCACGGCATACGGCTGGTTACTACTTGCAACGACACCAACAACGGACTCTATCCGTCAAAAGTGGTCTTTCCTGCCAATCAGTCCGGAGGTACTCCGGCTAATTCTTGTGCCGCCGCAGGAGTATCAGCAAGCAACCGGCCGCCTAATGGCTCGTTGTTTTTCCTCGATTACACGCAAGCGCAACTCGATTGCTTCGATCCATCTAAACCGGCCTGCAGCGGAATCAACAAACTTGCTAGCTGGCAATTCATGCTCATCGAAGCTATGACCTTGTACGGCGGGACGATCGAAGATACAGGGAACGGAAGTGGCCTTTCCACGCCGGGAATCGAGAGCGAACAGCCTTATTTCTTCTACCAAACACACGGCTATCCGGGAGCGCAGGCACAAGCCGAGGCATTTACTAACTACATGAACGCGCACTGCAGCGGCGCATCCTGCTCGATTGTAACTCGCTCCGCCCCTCACAGCCTGGTGCAGTGGTCTATAAACACTTGGGCTGGGATCTCGAACGTCAATGGTGGCGATGTCATCGCGCACATGCACGTCGCTGATCCATGCGTAGCAATCGGCTTGCAGGGGTTACCAGGGGGTTGTGTCACGGCGAATGCGAATGCCGGTGTCCGTCCGGCTGCTCCGACAGGATTGACGAGGATGGTCAAGTGAAAAGTCTGCTCCGCGAGGGCACCCTATAAGACCAGATGCTAAGCCTGGCGCGATGGGGCCGGGTGAGCGCGCTGAGCCAGACTTAAGCAGCAGACTCCTGCGTTGACGTCAGGGTGGCTCGTGCCTGTCTGTAAACCAGCGCCTGATCATGGCGATCAATGGCGCCCAGCGAAATGATCTCCGGGCTCGGCCAATACTCCGGCACAATTGCCACCAGCTTGGTGACCAGGCCGTGCACGTTCTTCGCTTCGACCAGTACGGAGAGCTCTTCCAGCCAGCCCGACACCTGCTCGAATGTTATCTTGCTCCCAGTCACGACTCGGATCTTCTCATGCGCAGTGGGCCCGATATCCTCGCCTTCGAGTTTGAGTTCTTCGAACAGCTTTTCTCCCGGGCGCAGGCCCACGAAGTCGATCTTGATGTCGCGGTCCGGCTCCAGCCCGGAGAGCCGGATAAGGTTGCGCACCAGGTCCAGAATGCGCACCGGCTCGCCCATATCCAAAACAAAGATTTCTCCGCCCTGGCCCATGCTGGAGGCTTGCAAGACCAACTGCACCGCCTCGGGAATGGTCATGAAGTAGCGCCGGGCGTCGGGATGCGTGATCGTCACCGGCCCGCCGGCGGCAATCTGTTGCTCGAACAGCGGCACCGCACTGCCGTTGCTGCCCAGCACATTCCCGAACCTTACCGCCATAAAGCGTGTGCCATTGTCTTGCAGACCCTGCATGATCAGTTCGGCGACCCGCTTGGTGACGCCCATGATGTTGGTCGGGTTCACCGCCTTGTCGGAAGAGATCAGAACGAAATCCTCCACCCGATATTGCCGGGCCAGCAGGGCGACATTATAGGTGCCAAAAATGTTATTGGTGATGGCCTGGAAACAATTCTTTTCCATCATGGGCACGTGTTTGTAGGCTGCGGCATGGAAGACCGATTGCGGCCGATGAGTAGCGAACACGTCGCGCAGCAGGGTCACATCCTGAATGTCACCCACCACCGGAATGTAGTCCAGGTGGGGGAACTTGCGAGAGAGTTCGTGTCCCAGCTTGAACAGGTCATTCTCTGACCGATCCAGTAAAACCAGCTGGCGGGGGCCGAGCGCGGCCGCTTGCCGCGTCAGCTCCGACCCGATCGAGCCTCCCGCTCCGGTGATGAGCAGCACTTTGTCCGCGATTCGGCCTCGAATCTGATCCACGTTGAGGCAGACGGGTGCACGTTCCAGCAGATCCTCAACTCGCAACTGGCGCACCTGGCTGAGCGAGACCGGCTTGTTGATCCACTCGCCGAAGGGCGGAAGAATCTTGAAATCCACTTTACACTCGCGGCATTTGGCGATGATCGTTTCCACCAGTCTTCCTTTGGCCTGGGGAATGGCAATCATGACACAATTGACGCGGTGCTCGAGGATCAGCTCGTGCAGCGCGTCGGTGCTTCCCAAAACTTTAACGCCGTGGATCTTGACCCCTTTCTTGCTGAGGTTATCGTCCACAAACCCGACTGGGTTGTAGTTTAGGCTGGAGTTCTGCTTCAATTCCCGGACGATGGCGCTGCCTGCTTCCCCCGCACCGACGATCAGCGTATTGCGCTGTGCGCCGTCACTACGGGCGCGTTCGGTGTAGGCACGTACGGCAAAGCGGGCGCCGCCAAGTACCATGATGGTCAGGAACAAGTCAATGGCGACGACGGAGCGGGGATATCCCGGGACATGGAGGACGGCTTCCACCAGACAGAAAATCAGGGAGGAGCTGAGCAAGGACGCTTTGCTGATGTCCAGCATGTCGCTGATCCCCACATAGCGCCACCAACCGTGCATGAGGCCGCACTGGTAGGACAGGACCAGCTTGATCAACAAGACAAACGGAAGGGTCTTCCAGAAAAGAGCACGGTTGGCCGCGTCCAGATCGGCGTCCAGGCGCAGCAAGAAACTGCCGTAGTAGGTGAGCACGATGAGCACGGCCTGCGAACAAAAAATTAGCGCGGCCCGGTACTTCAAGAAACCATTGCCCTGCGGCTCGACCTTCAAAGTGTTACCGATAGTTTCCATGGTTCCGGCGGACATAGCTTTTGTCCTCTTTCGTCAGTGCTGCAGACTTGCATTCGGCCACTGCTGTGTTGGTTGATTGCCAGCGAGACTGTGGCCTAGAACCGCGGGAGTCTTTCCCCCGCGGGAAAGCCGGCAGTTGATACTTGATCAGCGCGAGGTCGTATCCTCGTAGGCGTATCCATACCCATAGTGCTTGTAGTCGGTGGCGTTCTGGTCAGCCGCGTTGAGCACGACTTGGAGGATTGGTGCTCCGTGAAGTTCGCGGAATAATTCCACACTGCGCCGCATAGCTTGACGGGTGGTAATGCCAGCTCTGCCGACGAGTATCACCGCATCTACCAGCGTCGAGAGGGCGCGTCCGTCGACGAAGGGGAGGATCGGTGCCGAATCGATTACCACGAATTGAAAACGCTGCCGAAGTTCTTGTAAAACCCGCTGCATGGTCTCAGAACAGATGAGTTCGCCAGCATTTCCCTTCAACGTGCCTGCCGGCAAGATCGACAGATTGCTCAGTCCAGGGACTTCCAGCAATGCCTGGTCAATTGTCACGGCTTCCTTCAAGAGGTCACCCAATCCCCGCTCGGAGGTCAGGCCAAAGGCCCGTGCAAGCCGGCCCTTTCGCAGATCCGCATCCACCAGACAGACCTTGCCCTGCTTGGCCAATGCGTATGACAAATTAAGAGCAACCGTGGTCTTGCCTTCTCCCGGGAAAGCCGAAGCAATCAGTAAGGCCTGAGGGGGATGGCCGTATCTGGAGAGCATGATGGAGGCGTACAATGCCTGCACCGCTTCGCCTTCTGGCGAATTGGGTCTCTCCAAGAAGAAAGTGTTAGTCCGAGTGTCCTCGGCTGTTGAAGATGGTAAGAGCCCAACGATCCGCTTTGACCACGCCAGGCGAGCCTCTTGACCCTCAGCTTCGCCAATGACCGGAATAATGGAAACATTGGCATTCCCGATCCATTGCCTGATGTCCTCCGGAGAGCGGAGTTTGTTGTCCAGTTCTTCGCAGATGAAAGCGAGCGCCACGCCACCAAGACAAGCCGCGAGCAGCCCCACACAGATGTTCAGCAGCCAGCGCGGACGGGTCGGGCGCTCGGGAACCAGGGCTGGATCGACGATGCGAATATTGGCCGACTTCGACGCCGCCGCGATCCCCGCCTCCTTGATTTTGGCATACAGTGAGTTGTACAGCTCCACGTCGCTTTGGACTTCCTTCTTGAGCGCGGTGTAACGAGCCATCTGGCTTAATTCTTTAGTGGTGCCCCTCATCTCCGCTGCCATGAGACGTTCACGAGCCTCTGCCGCTGCATAGCTGGCCCGGATTGAGTTCACAATGGCGTGTTTTTGGCTGTTTACCTCACTCTGCAATTCATCCACCTGGCTTTGTAGCTTTTTGGCCGCCGGATGATTGCTGCCATAGACAACCCGCGACTGAGAAAGCTCGGCACGTTGCTCTGCTAATTTCTGGCTCAACTGTTGGACGACGGGATTGTTGCGGACCTCGGGGAGCGAATCCGGGTTCCCCTGCACGTTTTTGAGCAGGGCTTCGATTTGAATTCTCTCTGACTCAGCTTGCGTGTACTGGCGGCTGAGTTCGCCCATATGTTCCGTATACGTGCTCTTATCCCCGTCAACATCGGCAACCCCGATTGACCCTTGAAATTCTGCCAAAGCTCGACTGGAGTTCTCCATTTTGTTGCGAATGTCGTCCAATTGCCGCGCGAGCCATTCTGAAGACTTCATAATGGCATTGTGCCGATTTTGAAAGGTGTCTTCGATAAATACTTGCGCGGCCGTGTTGGCTACCTGGGCCGAGAGCTGAGGATCGTGACTGGCAAAGCCGACCATGACCAGACGGCTGAGGGTATCCCTTCTTACCTTGAGCGACGCGGAAAATTTGTGCAACGCGACTTTCTCTCGCCCAGTGAGTTGCGGACCACCGGCGTTGGAATCCGGGCTTGTCGCCATCGCGTCCTCTCCCGGTTTGAGCTCGCCGACTAGCTCGAGGTTTTGATCGAGGCGCAGCTTTCGGATCACATCCACCGCCAAGCCATCGCTCTGCAGGATCTGGGCTTGTGTTTCCAGATACTCCGCATCGCTCGAGGACGCATTGCCCTCCAGAGAAAATACTTCGCCGGCCGGGTCGATCTCAATGCGCGCCGTGGCTTCATAAACCGGCTTGGTCAAATAGGTAACACAGATCACCGTCACTAACACGGCGAAGGCGAAAAGCGCAGACAACCGCCAGTGCTTTCGCAGGACGTCGAGCCCACGCAGCCAATCCGATGCTCTGTCTTCGGCCAGCGAGGGCGAGGCCAAGGCCAAGTGCGACGGCGAGTGCTCTGCCGGGAGGTCAAGGTGAAGCGGCTGTTCGCGGTCAAAGCCATTACCCGCTCGCCGCATTAGTTCGAAGTTTTTGCTCACGCCGTGCCTCCATACCCGTGCTGCACGACCTGGTTCGGCCTGGCAGTCGGGACTGTTATTAGTTGATCGGCTGGCCCACAATTACAGATTTGCCAGATGACCGGATGGGGAAGCGGTTGCTCCCCCCAGAACGATCGCAAGCCGTCGATCTCAGGGCCGAATTCCATAAATTGCCAAGCCGGTCGCGGTTTGAATGATCGCTTCCAAGCTGCGCTTGGTCGCGCTCTTGGCCGCGCTATTGGGAACAAAAATTATGTCTTCAGATTGAAGATGAACGTCGGGCGACTTGGAAGCTAGCATGTCCTTCAGAGCCAGCGGCAGCTCTTGCGGGCCGTTAGGTGTCCTTCGGATCAGCTTGGCCTTATTCAGTGCGGCAGTCGGGTTGGTGCCTTCGGCCATGGCAATCGCCTGTAGGACGGTCATGTCTGAGCCATTGTCCATCATCACACCACTCGGTCTGTGCACATCGCCTACTACGTACACGACCCCTGCCCTCGATACCAGCACCGTGTCGCCCGCAAATACCTCGATGTTGTTTTTAGCGGACTCGTTCGCATCGTTCGACAGCATGACGCTAAGCGGCGACTCGGGATGGTCCCGGTGGGTTATGCTCACGACCTTACCTGCCTTTTGGCTGGTGCCACCAGCGAGCGAAAGCACATCAAATAGCCGTCGCGAACCGAGCAGCGGGTAAACCCCGGGTTTCTGCACCTCCCCCAACACAGACACACCTTGGGTGGCATATTCCTTGGCAAAGACCGAAACCTGTGGCTGGGTGAAAAAGCCACCGGCCACTAATTTTTTTGCAATCAGCTCCTGCGCCGCGGTTGTCGTGAGTCCGGCGACATGAACGGAACCAACGAAGTTCAATGAAATGTCGCCATCCTCGCCAACTCGCACTTCCTGATCGGATTCCGGCACTCCCAAGACGCTCACTTTCAACAGATCGCCACTACCAATCAGCAGCACCGACCTGACCGGCTGCGCAGGAGTAACGGTTTGTTGGTCAGAATGAGGCACCGGCTCTGAAGAAAAGGCACCCTCAGACCAAGCCCGTTGGATCGTGGCCAACGCCAATAGGGCCACTAGTACAAGCGTAAAGCTGAAGCTGCGGATTGTGACGGATTGCCGCATGATTACCCCTAACTTATAGTCAGTCTTGCCCTACCAACGAGCTTCCGGATCCAGCTAACCCTCAGTAAAACCACGCTCACCATCCGGGTACAGTTTCGCTCTGTGTCTTCCGGCCACTGCCTCGTGGATACTCGTAAGATGCTGTTTCAGCCAGTTGCGAGGTCTCTATCCCTTATGTAATACGTGCCGAAACCCACGGTTGCCGTTCCCGTGACCGGACAAGTGGCTGGTGGGAGGACTCATGTGGTACTGCTCGATCTTGTACAGCAAAGTGCGGTAGCTGACCTTCAGCAGTCGTGCCGCCGACTTACGATTCCAGCCGGCTTGCTCGAGCGCGGTGGCGATCGCATTCCGCTCCGCTTCTCCCTTGACGCTTTGCACCAAGGACTTCAAACCGGAAATACCGGGTTGAGGTTCGTCCGATTCGACTGTCCTTAAGGACTTTTCGGCCGCCTGCGGGAGATATGAGTTCCAGAACGCCATATCGCCGTCTGGGTCCAGAGCCAGGCCCGGCTCCCCATCTCCCATGACGAGGTAACGCTTCACAAATTTTTCCAGCTCCCTGAGATTTCCCGGCCAGGAATGGCGTTGACAAGCATCGAGCGCCGCGGCAGAAAAGATTCGAGCCGGCAGGCTGTAGCGCCTGGCCAGTTGGTTCATAAAGTGTCCCAGCAAAAGAGGGATCTCCTCTTTGCGCTGCCGCAGGGCGGGCACATGCACAGTGAATGCGCTCAGGCGGTAGTAAAGGTCTTCGCGCAATTTCCGATCGGCAATCGCCTGCTCAATGTTGACCTGCGTGGCAGCCAGTATACGAACATCCATCTCGATGCGGCTCTCGCCGCCCAGCCTGACAAAATGTCCATCCCGCAAGACGTGCAGCAACTTGGCCTGCAGGCTCATCGGCATTTCGGTGATCTCATCCAGAAACAGCGTGCCTCTCTGGCATAATTCGAGCTTGCTGGCCTTGGCCCGTCCGTTCCCGTTCACCACTCCGAAGAGCTCGGTTTCCAGCACATCACCGGGCAAGGTCGCGCAATTGATCTTGAGGAACCGAAAGCCGGACCTCACTGACAGCTTGTGAATCAAGCGGGCCGCCAGCTCCTTGCCGCTGCCGTTCTCTCCGGAGATGAGCACGGGCGCACTCACCTGCGCCAGCAGTTCCGCCTGGGCGCGCAGTTTGCGCATGGTGGGACTGGCGGCCACGAAGAACATGTCGTCACCGATTTGCTCAATTTCGTCGGCCACGATTTCGCTTTCCGCACTTTCCATGTGGTGAAAGAGGGATCGCCGAATCGCAGTTTCGAGTTGCTGCGGCTGGAGCGGCCGGATGAGATAATCCTGTGCCCCCAGGCGAATCGCTTCGAGCTTGTGATTCTCGTCCGAGCCCGCCAGCACAATTACGGGAAGATCCGGACGGACCCGGCGCAGCCAGCACAGACTGTGCAAGCCATCGGAGTCGCCTTGCATCAGGTCGAGGAGGATCAAGTCCGGTCCAGGCCCCGAATGCACGCGCTCCAGAGCTTCCCAACCGCTGCCGACCGTGTCCACCTGCCAGCCGCGGCTTTCACCGCAGGTCCAAGGCAGATCAAGGGCAGATCTTTCCTTGCTCACCAGCAATATTTGTGATGTTTCCATTGAATTCTCGGCCAAAAGGGAGTTCCTTACAGCAGGACCTTCGAGGGAAGTGGGATAGTGCTAGAACTACTTACAGGGGTTCGACGTCATATCCTTCCACGCGCACCGCCAAGGATCGTTGGATCGCATCGATGGAGATGATCAGGGTGCGGTCGCCATTGTGGGAGAGCAGCACGCCTTCCACACCCTCCAGGGAACCACCACGGATTCGCACTCGCTGTCCGACTTTCAGGAACGGATACGCCGACCAGGGGACTTGGTGTGTAACCACCGTGCGCAGAGCGGCGATCTGTTCCTCGGGGATAGGCACTGCTTCCCCGCGCATACTGACAATCCGAAACACTCCACCGGTGCGAAACACGCGTAGGCGCTCTTCATTGTTGCTCGCTACCAGCTTGACAAAGACGTAACAGCTGAATAAGGGCAGCTCTATTTTCTTTTTACGATCGCTCCACCGACGCACTTCACTCACCAGCGGAAGAAACGTGGTCAAGCCTTGCTCCTGGAGCCGTTCAGAAATCACTTTTTCGTTTCGCGCCCGGGTTTGCAGCGCGTACCAATTTGCCGTTGGGTGCTCAATCATAAGATCCGTAAGGTGAGATTGCCGGATTTGATTGCCGCTGCTCATAGCTTCGCCCTCTGGGTCACATCGAAGCGTACCCAAACCGCACGCGAGGTTAGTTTTGATGCGGGGCAATACAGGGGGGAGGTGCTGATTGGAACTGCCCGTGACTGTTGCAGGATAGCGTTGGATGCAAATGGCTGCAAGAGGCATCTTAACTCGGAGAAGTTAGTCTCCTCCCTACAGAGTTTACATTACTCAACTTCTATCACCATGTGTCCAGAGAATATTGGCCCATTTTGCCTACCGCGTTCCTCCAATAATCCGAGTCAACTCAAGGCTTGCGTTATTGATTCATGTTATTGATAATAATATATTTATACAACAAATTATAGGCATTCGTAATAGTAGTACACCACTAGAACCAGCTCCAGCCGGGCATTAAAGTCTCATAATGATATGAACCCATGTTACGCTTTAACCATGTTGCAAAGTGGTTCAACTCTCCGGTTGCTTTCACGTATCAATTTACGCTAAACTTCCGCTAGCGTCCGCAGATGCCTTTTGCTCTGGCATCATGCAACGTGGCCTCCCCCACGGCTGTCTCTTCACCCTCATCTCGGAGAGAGAGTTCTCCGTTGGAAAGTACTTGTCTCTAAGACCACCAGCAGGCTCGATTGCGAGTCCGCGAGCTGTTTGACTTACATCCCCATGGGGGGAACGATGTCCGTTCACAATTCGTCGCTAGAAACGATTCGCGTACTGGTTGCCGACGACACTCGGATTCACACTCAATTGCTGGCTGACGCACTGCGACGCGATCCCCAACTGGAAGTAATCAGTCCGCCCGCTCGATTGCGAGACCTGGTTGAAACTGTAAGACTGCACAAAGTCGATGTGGTGGTACTCAGTTCCAATCTCGATGAGGAGCCTCTGCGCGGGTTTGAGCTTTTGCGGCAATTGCGCGTATCCGATCCGAGTGTCCTCGCCATCATGTTGCTGGACTCCTCCAAGAGGGAGACCACCCTGCAAGCGTTTCGGGCGGGCGCGAGGGGGATCTTCAGCCGGCACGATTCAGTAGAGACTCTCTCCAAGTGCATCCGAAGCGTATACGAGGGACAGATCTGGGCCAACAGTCAGCAGATGTCGTTTGCGGTGGAGGCACTGGCATCTTCTCCGGTAGTGCGCGCAGTTGATGCAAATGGTCTGAGTCTGCTTTCCAAGCGGGAAATGGACGTGGTTCGCAGCCTGGCCGAAGGACTCACCAATCGTGAAATAGCTGAGCGCTTGGGACTGAGCCAGCACACTATCAAGAATTATCTTTTTCGGGTATATGACAAGCTTGGTGTCTCCAGCCGCCTCGAGCTCCTCTTCATGACTTTGACCCAGGCCCGCGCGCCACACTCGGAGACTGCGCCGGGTACCTCCGCCAACGGACATGAGGATCAACTACCACATTGATCGACACCGAGCCGCTGGACTGAATGAGACGATGTCCCGGACTGTTTAACCGCGGCGTGGCGCGCTCGCGGCCGCTCGCAGCGTGATCAGAGTAACTTCCGGAGGGCAGCACGACCACCGGTTCGGCTTGCGGGATCCCCCTCAAGGTCAACTCGAGCTCGGGTTCCCCCCGGAATTTCATCCACTCCAGATAGCCAGAGCCTTCTCCCCTCGTGCTCGAGGGGACGGAGCGGTTACGCACAACGGAAATACCCTGGGACTGGCAGGACAGCGGTAACGTGGACCGCGTCTGTGTTTATGTGTCTACGTAATGGTTCCCGAGGCCGGATGTGCTTTGCCAGCAGGCGTGGCGGGGCGTTGCCCAAATCTTTGGGTTTCTGGCATGCCAAGTCGACTACCCAGGTCCGTCTTCTACATGATCGACCGCCGCCGGCCGCGTCCGGGGAGATCTCGCATGGCCGCAGGACACGCCACTTTAGGGGCCTCGGAACGCAATGTTCCACTTTGGATGGATTGGTATTGAAAGCCGCAGCCATGGCGGACACCGTTTGGCCCTGAGCACTAGCCAACAACATTGAAGGACCTGAGCTTCCCTTCCACGTACCGAATTCGGGCGGAGGGAGATCGGACTCTAAAAGCCTTAGGAAGAGCACATCTGGCTTTTTCGCGGCGTCACCGCCGATTCCCTGGCCGCGCGAACCCAGGGGCTGCTCGCAGGTGATCAGAGTAAGTTCTAGCGGGTAGTTGAGGCGGATCGTGCCGATGCCGTCGCTGGTGTATGAGGCAAGAGGGCCGATCTTTCGCAGTCCTCATGGAACTTTCGGGCGAGCGGCGGCAGATAAGGCGCGCCGATGAGCGGGAAGCGTATCTGACCGCCGTGTGAGTGCCCAGAGAGCGGCAGGTCCGCGGGGTGGCGGGCTACGTAGTCGGCCCAGTCCAGCTCGTGAGCAAACAGGACAATCGGCTGGCGGGATCCCTCTCAATGCCGCTTGGAGGTTGGGTCTTCCGTCTAGAATGTCATCCACCCCGGCGAGCTAGAGCCTTTTCCGTCGCGCTCCAGGGGACAGAATGATTGCGCAATACTAAGGGATACCCTGCGACTGGAGGACAGCGGAGATGCCGCGTTGGTTCGGTACGTCGTGATTCCGAGGGCAGCCAGCATCCCTGAGCGGCGAGTATCTGGGCCAGCAATGTTTTGGCGCACGGCTCGATCGCCTTCGCAGCCCGAGCCGCGGCGCTTCCTCCCCCTGGTTCAGTAACGAAGTCGCCCGTCAGCACTACCAGGCCCGGCTTCGGACTGTAAACGATTTCAATCGCCTTCCGCAGTGGTACGACTGAGAAATAGTCGTCGTAGTGTAGGTTGCTTAGTTGCGCCAGGAACCCATCCCCCGACTCAGCCACGCGAGATAGGGGAACGTCAATTGACACCAGTTGCGATCGGTTGGCCTCGAAGATCATGCCATCGCCAACAATTGCCACGATTCCAGCCGCGGCAGCTATCGCGCTCGTTCAGAATCTCCGCCGTGTCATGAAAGATGGCAAGCCCAGTGCGTCTCTTTACTCCTGTGCTGTACGATGCGACCCGTCGCGGCCAAGTCCTAGTTCAGCGGAGCGAGACTTCACCTTGATCGCCTTCCCTCTCGTTGCCTTATTAGGAATTGGAGCGAGCCGCGGTAATCGAGTATTTCCAAGTATTTCAAAATGGATGGCGGTCATTAGTCCGCAAAACGGAAACCAGGGATTACGCAGTCGTCCGCCGCGATTGGAGTCGGAAACATAACTATAGGTGACAAATCAGAATACTTATAAGCGCCAGAATCCGAATAAAACGCCAACCACCCTGATGAAAACTCTAGCATGAATCGCCGCGGGCTCTGGCATTAGGGTTGGAGAGTTGCGGCTGCAGTTCGCGATTGCGGTACCATGCGATGGTTCGGCCGAGCCCTTCCTCGAAATCCACTTTCGGTTTATAGCCAAGATACTGTTCCGCTCGTGAAATATCTGCGAGAGAGTGCTTAACATCTCCAGCGCGCTCCGCGCCGTATTTCACCTCGCCTGAATATCCAATCAGTCTCTTCAGAATCTGGAAGGTCTGATATAAGTCCATCCGCTGGCCCGTAGCCACGTTCAATACCCGTCCCGCAACTTCCTTTCCCTCTGCCTTGCAGGCAAGTAGGTTGGCCTCGACCACGTTGTCCACATAGGTGAAGTCCCGGCTCTGTTTTCCATCCCCAAAAATTGTTGGCGGTTCGCCTTGAAGCATTTGCGTGATGAACTTCGCGAGCACGCCGGAGTACGGCGAAGCCGGGTCTTGCCGTGGACCAAACACATTGAAATAGCGCAGGCTCACTGTCTCCAAGCCGTAACAGCGGTAAAAGCTAGCCATGTAGTATTCACTGGCCAGCTTGGCGGTTGCGTAGGGAGAAATGGGGTTGGGCTGCATGTCTTCGCGTTTGGGTAGGGTGGGCGTATCGCCATAGGCGGAAGACGAGGCCGCATAGATCACCCGCTTCACCTTCGCGTCCCGGGACGCGACCAGCAGATTCAGCGTGCCGTCCACATTCGCTCGATTATTACCGAGCGGGTCCTTTACTGACCTGGGTACCGAAGGGATGGCCGCTTCGTGTAAGACGTAATCCACTGCGCGGCAAGCCTGGTGAAGCGCGTCGAGATCCAGCAGGTCCGCTTCATGCAACTCAATTCGATCCAGTATGTCCGCTAGATTCTCGCGCTTCCCGGTGGAAAAATTGTCGAACCCCCTCACTTCTCCGCCCTGCGCTAGCAGCGCCCGGGCCAGCGTGGACCCGATGAAACCTGCAACGCCCGTTATGAGGTATGTGGCCATGGAACTTCCATGATACAGGATCGCGTCGGAGAAACTTTCGCCCGCAGCGGAGGTATTACACGGACAAGAGGCGGAGTGGACATTAGCAGGGGGACTTGAGCGTCGCCTGCCCAGCAAGTGCATTGGCAACCGACGCCTGCCACGCTGTGTTTCATCTTCTCTTCCGCAGCAACGCTGCTTCGGTTACTTTCCTCGGTCTGGTTGGCTTGACCGATGGGGCAGCGACCAGCGGATTGAATTGGACCGCGGCAGACGGTGGCGCTGGAGCCCCGGTGATCTGAACGAAGCTTGCCACGGATGGAACCCCTGCCGAATTCACCAAGAAGAGCATCGAGTATCCTGGCGGCCCAAGGTTGGAATTCGGCGGTCCCGTCACGTTGAGAGCGTGGCTTCCTACAGTGGCACCGGTGAATGACAGGCCACAAAACGCTGGTCCATGTCAAAGGAGTGTGACTGCCATCGGAGTTGAACAGGTGCGCGGGTTGACGACGCTCTATACGATTTTCATAGGTGCCGTGGGTTGGAGTGCCACCGGCTAGTACGACCGTCGCGTCTCATGAGCAGCCCGACATTGTGGTAGAGCCGGGGTAGAGTGCTAGCTCAGCTGATGAAAAGTTGTTCGTTGCAGGATCGTAGCGCTCTGCCTTCAGGCTGGCTGTGCTGACGTTCTCATCTTCGACGGAACCAGCGCAGACCAGCACTTTGCCACTGGGGAGCAGCGTTTCTTCCATCTCAACACGAGCCTGCGCCATCTTGGGCGCTGGCTTCCATTCCCATTCCGTCGTGGGCTGCGCGAGATCGATTACTTTGTCGTATCCGTTGCCGGATTGTCTCCACCAGCAATGAATACTTCGGGTTCTAATTGTTGAAGGAGTCAGCGGAAGCCGTACGGATGAACCGTAGGTTCGTTCGCCATCGGCTCCGTAAATCGTCCAAGTGACGGTGGTCGGCGGCGTACCGGGCGCAGCGTCTAAACGGCTATTCGTGACCGGGTCAAAGAGATGAGAATCCGAGGTTGAGGCAGAGTAAAAGACCTTTGGGTTGGGCAGAAGATGCATACGCGGATATAGCGGCGGAGCCCATGGAGAAGTGTTTGGATTACTTTTAGTGGCGGTCGGCCGTTCGCTGTATAGATTTCAATATCCTGGTTGGTATCGCCGTTTTCGTCCAGGCAGAGAAGGTCATCACACGTCCATCATTTAACTCCAAGGTGGTGGGATACCAGCGTCCATGCGCTGGAAGCCGGGATGTCCGTAAAGATCAAAGATGGATACGTTCGGCAGTCCCAGAAACGGATTATCCACGAAGATATCGCCAACCATAGGCTGCATCTCGCTGTATTTGAGAGTTCTTCCTCCCCTGATCAGAACCCGACCGTCCTGCAGAAGCGACATGCCATTACAGAACATGTCCCAGGAACAGGTTGTGCATCACGTTGACCGTCCCAGCCCGGGGATTCCAAACTGCAGCCTGGAAATCCGAAACCGTGGCGTGGTTCCCGGAGCCCTGGACGACCAGTACCTCTCCATTGCTAGGCGGTACGACATGCTCGTCCGACCGAATCCGCTGGGCATTCCGTCAGTTGTACCCAACGACCACTCAGAGTGATGAATTGGTGGGGTTGATCGTTGCATTCGCACCGGGCGAGCAAGCCGGCGAACTCGCTGGTCAGTCCTCAAATCGGTAATGAAAACGAACACTTGGATTTGCGCGAATGTGTCGAATGTCCCGCCTTTGGACAAGCCGGTGGACTGGCCATTGGGATGATCGCTCCCGTTTCTCGGGGAAGTGACTGTCAGACCTCGGTTGCCATTACGGAAGATGAGTTGCTACTCTGCATCCTCAAAGGTGAAGGTAGGCGTTGGCCTGCCGTTTTGGAGTTTTTGAGGCTCGCAGTTAGTACTTCGGAGAACTTTCGCGCCATCTCAAGATGGGTATACTGCCGAACAGTTTCTTGATTCGCATGGTATGAAAGGAAGCCGTTGCTCTTGAACTCGGCATATGCCGACAGCAGATATTGGCGTAATGGAGCTTTATCTGATATATGAACGCCAGTTCCGGTTTCGTTCAAGGCTTCGGTCAGCACTCCCACAGCCCCGCCAACCGCGAGTATGGGTCTCGCCGAGCCGAAGTATTCAAATAACTTTCCAGTATGCTGACCCGTTTCTCTCGGGTCGGACCACCCCAAAAGCAAAAGGAGCTGGGACTCCGCCTGGCGTCTCAATGCTTCCTCGCGGGGGACCATCCCGCCCAGTTCGACGATTTCCTTCAGCCCGTAACGTTCTGCGAGAGGCGGGAGCCAGGATTCGGGCGGCCCATAAAAGCGAACCCGAATATCGTTCTTCCGAATACACCCTTCGGTAATCAGATCGTGCAGCACCTCAAATAGAAGTGTTGGGTCGCGCTTACCTTCATAGAGGTATCCGGTATGGGTGAGTGAGAAATAGTCTGTCAAACTTTTTGGTTGCGATCGAAAGTCGTCTGGATCGAACCCGTTCGTGATGGTGTACACAGGCGTGGCTGGATACTTTTTCTGAAGAGAACGGGCCCAGGGCGATGAAACAGTCACTAGGGCATCGGCAGCGTTTAGAGTCTTTCTCTCCAAACGCTGGTGAAATGGCTGAAGAAGCCGCAGTGGTCCGGACAAGTTTGCTGTCCACAGATCCCGGAGGTCCGCGACCCACGGTCGGTTAAAGAGCCGTTGTGCCCGAGAAGCAATCAAGTGGCCTGAGGCTGGCGGTGAGGTGCTCAAGATCATATCTAGTTTCTCGTTGGCATGGAGGTCTGACAATGCGTGTATTGCGTAGCGAATCCAACCTTTGTGTTCGTCGGGGAAGGCGATCAGACCTCTCGCGATTTGGATCAAGTTCGTGTGAAGTCGATTCGAGTTTGGCTTTGAGGGTAGAGGCAAATTTAAGCCCTCATGGACACCTCGTTCGGGATCCATTCCGAATCTCGACTTCCACGCAGCTATGACATCTTGGTATTCGGTTTCTACAACCCGAGCCGCAGGACGAAGGCCTTCGGGTAATTTAGCGGTAAGTACCAGAACGTCCCACCCGAAATGAGGAAGGTACTTTGCCAGTCCTCCCGCTCGAACCGAACCCGCTGCCGGCAGTGGGGGGTAGGCATGGGCGATGAAAAGTAACCGTGGCATTGTTCTGATTTCCTCCTCGATCTAAAGGTCACGCGAGCAGAACGCAGGTCTTATGCCGCTACTCACTTTCCACCGCAAAGATCCATGGGGCACCAACGTTTGTTAGCCGCGCTGCACTCCCCAGACTTTGATGCTTGAGGACCTTGGTTGCGGGATGGCGGTCATCACGTCTGGCTGACTGGTGTTTGGCCGAGATGCACCTGATCCCCTGCCTCCCTCTTCTTTTTCATGGAGGAGATATTCCAGAGAACCTCCCGAGGGTTGCCTCCCCACTTTGCAGTCGCCGTAGTAGCACGGCGGGACAAAGGATTCTGCCAATTCGCCAGAATCGGGTGCATTTGCATTGACCCGGTACTATCCATCCCACTAAAACTCTAATGCCCGCTCGCAACGGCTCAAAACACATGAGAGCAAGACGTTGGCCGTGCATTTAGGCCGTCTAGCTGAAGTGCTAGGTTATCGATGACACCCCGCGCTCCGGGTGACCTGCGAATCACCCGAAGATCGCCTGGCCAACCGGTGAAATAAACTGTTCAGGTTGAGTGCTTGACTGGCTGAGTCGCGCTTGGCCGCCGGTGGCCCCAATGCAATCCTTCCGATCGCTGCAAATCCTTAATTTTTTCGCCAATTTGATGCACTATTGCCACTCGAGGTGAAGCACGCGCCCGAATTGTCCCGACTCGATCCGTGCACCGTAGCTATTGCATCCTGGGGTGAAACAGGTGAACCTAGAACAACACTGCACGGCAGCGGCGGAGTGATCCACAGGTCGGTCATTTCCTCACCGCAAAAGTCACGGGCTAGGGCTGTAGATTTCTAATCTGCCAAAATTATCGGCTAGAATGCTGAGATTCGCAAGCCGATTCCGCAACTGTGGCATTGCGGTGTCTCGCGCCAAATGAACTCTGCCTCAAGTTTTCGTGAGTCTCCTGTGTATCGTTCCCGCCGCCAGTGCGGCTAGAGGTCTTTCGCTTGTTCAAGAGCCGTCCGCCAGGGGCCATCGGAAGATCGGCGTTTGTCAACAAACTGAAACCCTCAGTTGTGCGTGTCTTGCGTTCCTCGGGAGGTTATTCCGACGTGAGGCGCAATGCAGCCGGTGCTGGAAGAGCGAGACCAGAATAAACGCTGGGGGAGGTTCGAAACCTGCCCTTCGATCTCGGTCTTTTTGAGGTTGGCCATGAACTTCCATTAGGGTGAGCTACTGTCGCGCCGGGAAGAATCGTTTCTACGCTCGTCGGGTTTGCGATACGCTCCCCCAATTGACGGAGCGTAAAGTGCCACTGCCGTGCCGGGCTGCGGCGAGAAACGGCAGGGGTTATCGGCGGCTGACATTCATGATGCTTGATGCAGACGTTAGGGCCGTCAGCACGGCGAGGGTCTGGCGAGTGTTGAAGCAAGCGGGAATGTTTTCGCACTGCTATGTTGCTCCTAGCTGTATGTGTCAACTCTCCATGGGCCAAACCGCGACAAACAAGAGCGGCGATCAACCTGCTTCGGCGGACGGCATCTTGCTGAAACGCCATTATCACGAGGGAGAAAGACTCGCTTACCACATGAAAGATATGAACGAAGCTTGGCGTTATGAGACTCAAGCAAACGGCCTTGTTAAGAGAGATTCCGATGGAAAACACTTTGAAGAGCATGGCTGGTCCAAACTGACTTCAAACAGCACTGAAATCCCTCACCGCAGGTACGGTACCCCTGCTTCCTGGGCGATGCTACCCAAGTGTTGGTTGGCCAAGACTCGATCGATTTCGACGTCACTCTCCCGGATGTCAACCGGTCTGATCAGACGGCCATAGTCGCCGTTCGACGTGTGCCTCCTAAGCAGACTGAGATTAAGCTGGCGGCCGACTGGTGCGCACACGGGTAGCTGAGAGCCATAATAACTCGGAACAAGTGACGAAAAATGCTAATGGGAATTATTTCGCACGTTGGCAAAGAAACATTCGATGTTGAGATCAACGTGAGTCTGGTGGACGGAAAGATACTGCACGCCACTCTGGATAACCTCGTCGTGGCGCAAAATCGCGAGTCGGAGCCACAATGACTTCACCAGCTGAAACGGAAGCGGCCTATGCAGACATATGAGTTAGTCTGTCAATGATTTTCTTGATTGCCTGCCCGATATTGTTCACTGAGTATCCACAGATGATTTCACATAATTTTCGTAGGACTACGAGAGGCCGCACGTAGTGGGGAGCCATGCCTGGCGAGTGAAGCCACATACTTGCTCTCCTCGGAGGCTAGTCCATCCTTTCAGCAGCGGAATACGATGCGAATCCATTTGAAAGCCAGTGCCGCAATGCAGCGTGGTGCCTCTTGCCCTGGTTGCGCTGTCGCTGGTAGTAGGCGCGCGCGCCCAGTTCAACTGGGCGATGGAGTGTCCAGCCATTTGTGAAAGGTCTGGCAGCCCAGCGGAAATGTACCCACTTCTTCTTCCCGCTCCGTTCCGTCACCGCCGCGATACCACTGAACGACTGTACTTCCCGCGCACTATAACGCTCCGGCCGCGAACCAAAAGGCCGCCAATAAACGGCGCCACCAGCACGGCACCGGGTCCCCAAATACGCCAATGCTCTACATGCGGGATCCCTTTTTCTGGGTTGATTCCGGCTTACAACTGCAACGTGCTGCCGGAATAATTGCAGATTCCTATCTGCAAGGCCGTACAAACCTATGAAGCCTATCTCACCGCCACGAGTGGGCCGGCGAATGGTACCTATGATGGCCTTTACATGAATGCGATAGAAGGGGAAATTGCGGAACACGACGCCGGTATTGCGGATCCACCTCCATGCGATTGATGTTCTTGTTGAAGGCAGCTGCCATCCGCCCCAGCGTTATCCTCCGTCGCCAAGTAATTTCGCACCACCTCCGGGAAGAGCCCGCCCAGTGCTCCAGATGCAGCTCGCGAAAATGGAAGAGAGTGGGGTATTCAGGTTGGTTGTCGCTAATACTCGGAAAGCCGTGCCTCCTGCTAGACTAGGGTCAATATCCGAGAAGGGAATGAAAGTGTCGCTGATTACTGGAGGAGTACAAAGGCTGCGAGACATTAAGTTGGTGGTACAATTCCGGCCATCGGAGCTCCTCGAAACGGAAATTTCGGTTGAGACTTATGGATTCACCGTCTGTTCCTCGCCTGCTTGTGCATTCGTCGGGCCAGCCGAATGGTACCGAGCACTCCACACTCTTATTTGCGGGTGATTTTTATCTCCGGCCCGACCATTCTTTTCAAGATCGATGCGATCTTTTCGCTCCCGCGATCATCGGGTTGGTTCAGCAGTCCACCTTTTCAATCGTGAACTTCGAGGGGACGCTAACTGCCGGTGATAGCCAAACAATTCGCAAAGAAGGTCCTCACCTAGCGTTAGACCCAGGTGCTCCCGCACTCCTGAAATCAGTCGGTTTTCACGGGGTTACGCTGGCGAACAATCACGCGATGGATTACGGCGTGGAAGCACTGCGGCATACGCTTCGGGTTTGTGCGGATTGCGGTCTTAATCATGTCGGTGCCGGCTTCAACCCGGGGCAGGCAACACAGCCGCTGAAGGTGTGCTTACCAGGGAACGTGCGGCTCCAGGTCCTTTCATTCTGCGAACGCGAATTCGGTGTCAGCGTCGGCAATGCGCCTGGTACTGCATGGCTTACCAGTCCACAGGCTGAAGATACCGTCGGCCAGGCAAAGCAAGAGGGTGACATTGTCATCGTTTGTACCCATGGGGGAAACGAGTTGATGCCGCTGCCTTCTGCACAGCGGCGACAGCAACTCCGGCACCTGATCGATGCAGGCGCTGATCTGGTAATCGGACACCACCCGCATGTGCCACAAGGGTGGGAGCAGTACGCGGGTCGTTACATATTTTACAGTCTCGGAGACTTTTACTTTGATAGCACTGATGGCAGGCGCTACGAGTATCGAGACTGGGGATTCATGGTCCGCGTGCATCTCGAAGAGCGCCGAATCAAAACGTTGGAGATCGTGCCGTACGAACGTGTACAGGATAAAGTCGTGGCTTTGGGCAGTCGAAGGGACGCGGCATCACACCTTTCGTATCTCGAGCAGCTTTCGAGCATCCTTGCTGGTTCGGAGTTCGAAGGTTATTGGCAGCAACTGGCCGTGAATCGGTTATCGGCGTATAGACCTTACTTAGGCGTCGCTCCAGCATACTCTCGCATATCCCTCCGCGGGCGTCTTAGAGAGGTTCTCAGAATGGGCAACGACATGTGGAACCTCCTGCTTCTCACGAAATCGCAACAGAACCCTTTGACTGATCGTTTAAGGTCACCCTTTAATCGACAGGCGTTGGGAACCCTCAATGTAATTCGGTGTGACTCACACCGGTGGGCCATTGAGACCGCGCTAGCTATTCTGACAGGTGAATGCGAGGATCTTCGCTCTCAGAAAATTAAGGACGAGCTTGAGGCAATGGGTCCGATTTACGGTGAGGAGGACTCTTAACTTAGCACCAAGTAAGACTTCTTCGTTCAGCCGAACCGCCATCATCAAGTGCTATTGAGCTTGTCGTTTGCGAAAAGTATGGATCCTACCAGAATCCCTATCACGTGTTGAGAGGATGGCAACACGTTCCAGAATGACCTCATCAACTCTTCCCAAAAAACACGCCCGCGTTCATCCGTTCATCAACGTTCTGCGCCCACAAATGAAGTGGGCCGCATATATATGGATACACTATCCGTGCTCCAAGCCTTCGCGAATCCGTAGCGCGCGCATAACCGACTGAAGAGACTGTCTGCGGGCAGGTGATCTGAATTGCCGATGAAGACCACAAAATCGACTTCATCACGCGGACTATACGAAAACAAAACCCGTTCCATAGCACGGGGATTTATTTCCGAGCCAAGGGGATTCAGAGGCGTAAGGCTGGAGGGCGCGATCTTAAGCGGCATCGTACCGGTGTACAAGAAAGGAGCATTCAAAAGCACAGCTTTGGAATGCCGAAAATAGTGTGCCCCGACCCATCGGTAAGGCCCGAAGGCCAACCCAGGGGGTAGAAAAATGGAAGCATCGTCTATGACGATCGCTCCCTTCGCCCCGGCTTTGACCGCAGGCAGCCGATAAAGATCCACGGCTACCTGGTAGCGCCGGCAAAACTCCATTTGATATATAAGGCTGCCGATGCCGACTACAATCGCAGCAACTATAACTGCACCACGGTAGCCGCCCCGCTCAAATACTTGGTTACTTCCAAGGGCGGCTAGAATAAAGAGCACTGCAAAAATTGGGAAACGCTGATCGAAAAATGAACCTCCGCTGAATGCCTCCGGCGCCACTATGTAGAACAGCACCGACAGCACCCCTACGACAAGCAGCGCGAGTTGGGGCTGCGACCATTCTATTCGGCGGCGGAAAGCTAATACCATTACCGGGAGGCTTACACCTAAAACTAAAAGCCCGAGGGGAAGCGCGTAATACCACACCTGAAATGGAGAAATCGGTCCAAACAAGATGACCTTACGGACTTTCACCAGGGATTCTGCCATGGTTGAAAACTTGGCGTTTCCTGCACCGGACACGAATAGAAGGACATAGAGCGATGCCGAGCACGCAATCAACATGGATACTATCGCAGTTCTAGATTCACCAACTGCCAGCCACAGCCGTTTTCTCCAAAGCCCTGGCAGCCTCGCTGCCGCTGTGATGATCAATATCAACAAGTGCGTACCCATTACGAGGAACGCGACAAAAAGAGGAATGGGATGGGTCAGCAGTACCAATATGACAAGCATCAAAAACCGATAGCGCCGCCAGCCGCTCAGGCGCAATGGATCGCGTAGCCAATAAGCACAAAGAATCAGAGTAAGGGCGACGGCTAAGGCGAAATTATAGAAGCCCAAATACACAAACTTGTTAAAGACGAAAGGAAATACGAGGACGGCTATAGCAGCAGAGCGGGGATTCAGCACGCGGAGCAGATAGCGGAAACCACAGACGAGTAGAATCGTATACAAGCAAACAACCAAACGATCCGCGATGAGTGGGGAGACGAATCTGTCTAATGCGATAAACAGATAGTAGATAAGAGCATATGGAGCCAACCAATGTCTTATTTCAAAGTAATGGCTGTATGAATTCCCTCCCGTCAGGAGGTCTCTGAAGACATCAGCATAATACACGTGTACCGGCCCATCCTCGCTTGGAAGCGCGCCTAGACTCAGCAAAAACGAGACATAGGAGATCAGCAAAAGCCAAAAACTTACTTGTGCAACACGACCAAAGCGAGTGTCCGCGGTCATTCGGTTATCAGCCCTTTCTTGGCGAGCTAGCGAAAACCCCACCCCTCGGTGCCTCCCGAGGTGGACAGGAACTGGGGCTTTCTTTGACGTCGCCGGGCGCAAGTATAGCAGTCATAAATATGAGTTTATTGCAAGAGTCTGATACAACTGCCGTGCTCGGGGTGTGGTGCGCCGTCAACCGATTCCGTTGGACCCGAGGGTCCGCATTCTCCGGCACAGTTTGATTCCGTCAATTCCAGGCGTGATCTTGTCCAGCAAAGTTAAGAGTAGGGGCATCAGTGACCCCCAGGCATCTGTCCCGTTTTCGGCCACGACAAACTCCAGGCATAGGGAAGCACCTTAAGACAAAGCGGTCGATTACCGCTTACAACCTCTTACATAATCCTGCGAGGCGAGAAAAACCACGCCAACCTACAGCCTTGAGGCTGGTTTGGATAAGACACTTTGGGGATAGACTCGCAAGATAAGCTAGCTCCAAGGTGCCCGCCAAAACCCCTTTCAAAGGGCTGCAATAGCTTGAACCAGAGCAACTTCTGCTACGGTCATCGCCCCTACGCAGATCTCTGTTGGGTGACGCAATTAATTTGACAAACTTTCCTAAATCATAAAAACTAGAGTTCCCCCGGATTGTGCGGGTGGGCGCCCCTTCCTAAAGTAAGTTTCCCGATCGCCAACGATATCTATCGTGGCGCGCTCCCCTTGTATCTGGAGCGTTAGAGAATCGTAGGGAAGTTGAGGTCAATTGTGCACCGTCGTGTCTCCGCGCGTATAGCTCAAACCGTTTTGGGCCTATTCGTAGTACTCGGAGCAGCTGTTCCTGGGGTATGGGCCCAGGCGGATGTTCAGGG
>Ga0209526_10000106_pt1 | contig 46776 bp, 40 predicted proteins | sample JacPinW_OM2H0_M1_FD_188566 | JGI IMG/M metagenome (GOLD analysis project Ga0209526, IMG submission 188566) | Forest soil microbial communities from Algoma, Ontario, Canada - Jack Pine, Ontario site 1_JW_OM2H0_M1 (SPAdes) (version 2) | ecosystem: Environmental > Terrestrial > Soil > Boreal... | reverse complement strand
GGCGTGCCTTAACCTCGCCAATATGCTGCTCGCCCGTGGCATTGCTCGCCGCAAAGAAATCGCCATTCGTGCGGCCCTGGGCGCCAGCCGCGGCCGTATCTTGCAGCAGGTTCTCTCGGAAACCGTTCTGCTGGCCCTGGCCGGGGGCGCCCTAGGACTCCTTTTTGCGCATGCGGGCGCCTCGATCATCACCAATTTCTTGGCCGACAGCCTTCCTCGATTCGCGGAAATCGGTCTCGACCGTTGGGTCCTGTCATTTACTCTCGGCGCTTCCCTGCTGACCGGAATGGCCGCCGGCCTCGTCCCCGCTCTTCGCCTGACAAAACCTGATGTAAATGAATCGCTCAAGCAAGGCGGCCGGACCGGCTCGGACTCCGGCGGAGGCCGCGTTCGCAGCCTGCTCGTGGTCTCCGAGGTCGCTCTCTCGCTGGTCCTGCTGATCGGCGCCGGCCTGATGATCCGCAGCCTTTCCTTGCTCCGTAGTCTTAACCCCGGCTTCGATCCCTCCAATGTGGTCACCATGACCATCGCTGTCCCTCGAACCAAGTATGCTTCGCCACTTCAGCAGATGCAGTTTTTCGAGGCTGCCCTCACCCGTGTCCGAGCCTTACCCGGCGTAAAGTCCGCCGGCGTAATCGACGACTTGCCTTTGAACGGCAGCGGTTCTCATCAGCCGATCGTTATTGAAGGTCGTCCCGTCACTCAGATGTCCGAGCAGCCCGAGGTTGACGTTCGCCTTATCTCCTCGGGATATATTCAGGCCCTTCGCGTGCCGCTCCGCAAGGGCCGCGAGTTTAACGCCGCGGACGCCGCCGACCGGCCCTCCGTAGCTCTCATCAGTGAAACTTTGGCCCAGCGCTTCTGGCCAAACCAAGATCCGATTGGCAAACACCTCACCCTGACGTTCTACCCCGAACGGCCAAAACAAATCATCGGCGTCGTCGGCGACGTAAAGCAGGATGGGCTGGATGTGGCCGCGCCGGCTGCCACCTTGTACGTTCCCCTCAGCCAGCTTTCCGTTTCTGCCATGGGAGGCTGGAACTCTTTCCCGATGTCGCTGGTCGTGCGCGCCACCTCGCACCCAACCAGCCTAGTTTCCGTAGTAACCAGCGCCATCCACGAGGTCGACCGACAGACGCCCATCACCGATGTCTCCACCATGGACGAGGTCATGACCGCTTCCATGTCCCAGCGCCGTTTCAACATGTTGCTCTTCGCTGCCTTCGCTGGCCTAGCCGTCCTTCTTGCTGCCGTAGGGATTTATAGCGTGCTGGCTTACACCGTCAGAAGACGGGTGCGCGAAATCGGCATTCGCATGGCACTCGGCGCCCAGATCAGCGATGTCCTTCGGATGGTCATGGTCGAAGGAATGACTCCGACTTTGATCGGAATGGCCACTGGGGTGACCGGGGCGCTCGCGCTTGGTCGCCTCCTCTCGAGTCTCATCTATGGCGTTCAGGCCTCCGATCCGGTGACGTTTCTTGCCGTCTCCGCCCTCCTCGCCGCCGTCGCCCTGCTCGCCAGCCTTATCCCTGCCTACCGCGCCACTCGCATTGCACCCATCCAAGCGTTGCGCGAGGAATAACAGCCGTCTCACCCGTCCGAATGCCGCCTCAACCACGCGGCCGTCGACACTTTCTCTTCTTTGCGATTTTCTGCAGCCTTACCCATCACTACGCGGGCTCTGCAGTTCTCCCAGAAAAGTCTTCTCGGTTTCCCGTCACCAAACCCCAGCTGTAGACTTTCGCCATTGCGGCCAGAAAAACAGTCCGTCGGCTACATGCGCCGCCCTTCTGGCTCACTTCACCTACCCAGCTTTCAGCCACTGGTAGTATCCTGAGAACAGCCCATGAACCGCGTATATCTCGATCACAACGCCACCACGCCCGTCGAGCCCAAGGTGCTCGACGCCATGCTTCCCTACTTGTCCGGTCGATACGGCAACGCCGCCTCCATCCACACCTTTGGTCAGAAGGCCCGCGCCGCTGTCGAGACTGCTCGCGAACAAGTCGCGGCCCTGGTCGGTGCCCGCCCCCAGGAAATCGTCTTCACCAGCGGCGGCACCGAAGCCGACAATCACGCCATCTTCGGCATCGTCTCTGCGTCTTCTACCTGCTCGCCGTCCTCCGCTTCCTTGAGCTCCTGTCCCCACATCATCACCACCGCGATCGAACATGAAGCCGTGCTGAACTCCTGCCAGGCATTGGAGAAACATGGCACTCGCGTCACCTACATGCCCGTGGATCACGAGGGATGCATCGATCTCGACGCCTTGCGCGATGTTTTGCGCCGCAACCCAGAGACCGTGCTGATCACCATCATGCACGCCAACAACGAGCTCGGCACCGTACAGCCGCTCGAGGAAATCGGCGGCATTGCCGCCGATGCGGATGTGTATTTCCATACCGATGCCGTGCAGTCCGCCGGCAAGCTGCCGATCGACGTAAATGTCTTAGGTATCGATCTGCTTTCCCTGTCGGGCCACAAGCTGTACGCGCCGCAGGGTATCGGCGCTCTGTACATCCGCGGCGGAACACGGCTGCGGCAACTTTTGTATGGCGGGCATCACCAGCGGGGTGCGCGCCCGGGCACCGAAAACGTCCCCGGAATCGTTGGTCTCGGCCAAGCTGCGGAAATTGCCGGGAAATCGCTGGCTCAAGACGCCGAGCGCATCTCCGCATGGCGCGATCGGTTGGAGCAGGGCCTGTTGGAGCGGGTTCCCCATTCCCGGGTAAACGGGGGCGGTGCGCCGCGCACTCCAAACACCGCGAACATCCTGTTCCCGGGCCTCGAAGGCGAAGCGCTGGTCATCGCATTGGATTTGAAGGGCCTGGCCTGCTCCACAGGGGCAGCGTGCTCCTCGGGCGCCGTGGAACCCTCTCACGTTCTCACCGCGATCGGGCTGCCGCCGGAAGAAGCCCGTGCCAGTCTCCGTTTCAGCCTCGGGCGCCACACCACTGCCGCCGATATCGACTTCGCCTTGCAGGTTGTGCCCGCCGCTGTCGCCCAACTGCGCGAACTCTCCCCCACGTACCGCAAAGAGGCCACGACCCACCCATGAATCCCGCGCAGACCGCAGCGAAATTCATTAAGGTTCATCTCTCTGTAGCGGCGCGGGATTCCCGCGCGCCCATTCAGCACCGTCGATCCGCCGTCACCCCTCGGTTCTCGCCTAGGATAGACGGAGCATGAACCCTGAAATTCAATTCGAGACCCTGCCGGAGCGGAGCGAAATCTCGACCGGATTGGTGGCCGTCGCCATGAGCGGAGGTGTCGACAGCTCGACTGTTGCGGCCCTCCTCCGGGAGCAAGGACTGCCCATAGTGGGCTTGACCATGCAACTCTGGAATCAACGCCGGCTGCCTCAATTGCAAGTGGACGGCCCGCCGCAGCATCGCTGCTGCTCGCTCGACGATGTTTACGACGCCAAGCGTGTCGCGCAGCATCTGAATTTTCCGCACTACGTTGTCAATTTTGAAGAGCAGTTTGAAGCGCGCGTGGTGCGCCCGTTCGTCGATCAGTATCTCGCCGGGCGCACGCCGATCGCCTGCACGAATTGCAACACCGATGTGAAGTTTGCGCCCCTCCTTAGCATGGTCCGCCAAATCGGCGCGGAACGCCTCGCCACCGGCCACTACGCCCGCATCGGTAAGAACGAGCGGACCAGGCGCTGGGAACTGCGCCGCGCCAAGGACGAGAGCAAGGACCAGTCTTATTTTCTGTGGGGACTCACGCAGGAGCAGCTCTCGCGCAGCGAGTTTCCTTTGGGGGAGCTGACAAAAGAGGAAGTGCGCGCCGTAGCGCGCCGCGTGAATCTGCCGGTGGCTGATAAGCCCGAGAGCATGGAGCTGTGCTTCGTTCCGAACGGCAACTATGTTCAGTTTATCGAGGCGTATTCGCATGAGCGGGGCGCTGCTTTGTCAGACGGCGGAGGCGAGATTGTCAACGAAGTAGGTGCCGTCGTCGGCCGGCACAGTGGCGTACATCAATTCACCATCGGTCAGCGCAAAGGCCTGGGATTCGCCACGGGCAAGCCACTCTACGTTATCTCCATTGATCACCAAGCCAAGCGGGTCGTGGTGGGCGATGATGAATCCCTGCGCACCACCACTTGCGAAGTCGAGAGCGTAAACTGGATCGCGCTCGAAAATCTCAGCGGGCCCGTTCACGCCTTGGTTAAGGTCCGCCACAAGCATGTCCCTGCCGACGCACGCTTGGAACCTCTCGATGCGACCCGTGTACGCGTGATTTTCGACACGCCGCAGCGCGCCATTACCTCTGGACAGGGAGCCGTTTTCTACGACGGCGATTGCGTTCTCGGCGGCGGATGGATCCGCTAGGTGGACGGCGGTGAAACTGTGGAATGAAAAAACCACACAAGGACGTCTGTCCCACCCAGCAGGGGAACGAAAATCCCGGGTCACGAATTCAGACTTTACGGTTTCGCTGTCAGATGAACAGCTCTTCTTCGTCCCCGACGGGATCATCCGGGTGCGTGGATCGGCCACCGCGGCGCGAACGCAAAAGATCGAGCCCCACTTTTATGCCGGTGATCACGGCGGAGACTTTTTGCACCGGCCGCCAGAAACTTCGCCGGAACTGCGTGCCGGCTTCTTCGACCGTTTCCAGAGCGCCGGTCAGAATCCGGTCGGCGTGGACCAATTGGCCGCGCAGGCGGTCCGACGCGTCGGTAAAGATGCGGTCCATTTTCTGCGCCTGTCCGCGTGCCAGGTACACCACGTGCGCGGCATCCGCCACCAATTCCGAGATCCTCGGCTGCGTATCGTCCAGCAGAAGTTGCACGCGCGTGAGAATGGGCCCGACACGCGACTGCAGATCGCTGGTGAACTGATCCATGCGCTCCATCGTGCGCCGCATCTGGAGAAACAACGCGATAAGAATCGCCGCCTGCACGACAATGGCGAGTGCTGCCACGACAACAAATACCGCGATCCAAGTTTGCATGCCCACCCCGGGCCGCCCCAGCAAGGACGGACTCCCTCTCCAAATCGCCTAAAACTCTAGGACTTCGAGGACTCTCGAAGGTACGCCTCGCGTCCGGCCTCGACGGCCGCCGAAATTGAATCCTTCTTACGGACCGCTACGTCCTTGCTGCGCTCGATCAACTCGTCGGCGCGCTCGCGGAGCTCGCGCGCTTTGCGCTGCGCGTAGTCCTTGCCCTCATCGGCCTTTTTATACAAAAGGTCTCGGGTCTCTTCGCCAGACTTGGGCGCGAAAAGGACGCCGACCAATGCCCCGACGCCGAGACCGACGAGAAAATAACTGACCTTGGAACCAACGTTGTCCGCCATGGCAACCTCCATCGAAACCGTAGCATAGCGCTAATGGAGGCGCAATACGGGCTAACCGGTATGCGTTCCTACCACCGGTTATCCGGCGATTCCGGCGCTTCGAGATGCGCCAGGATGCTTTCGGCGCGTTTTCGCGGGACGACAGCGCTGAGTTTGTCGATTCCGGCGCGCTGAATATTGGCGACGCTGCCGAATGCGCGGAGCAATTTTTGTGCCGTACGAGGTCCGACGCCAGGAACCTCGCTGAGTGCAGTTTTCGTTTGGCGCTTGGCGCGGCGCTGCCGGTGAAATGTCACGGCAAAGCGATGGGTCTCGTCGCGAATCTGTTGGATGAGGTGGAGCACCGGCGAGTGGCGGTCGAGAATACAAGGCTCGTCTTCTTGACCGTAGATGTACAGAATTTCTTCTTTTTTCGCGATGCTGGCGAGCGGTTGATTGATGATTTGCAAGGACTCCAGGGCCTGGGCCGCGGCGTGAAGCTGGCCGATTCCACCATCAATCAAAATAAGGCTGGGTAGCGGTTTCTTTTCTTCTTGCAAGCGGCGATAGCGGCGAGTGACGACTTCACGCATGCTGGCAAAGTCGTCGTTTAAGACTTGCAGCGCGCCGTTGCCCGCTTGCTCGCCACGGAGGATGAACTTGCGATAGTCGGATTTTTTCATGCGGCCATTTTCCCACACGACCATGGACGCGACGGTGTCCGCGCCCTGAATGTGCGAGATGTCGAAGCTCTCGATGCGGCGGGGCTCCTCGAGGAGATTGAGCGCATTCTGCACCGCTTCACCAATCGCTTTCGAGGTGGGCTTCAGCACGCGGAAACGTTGTTCGAAGGAGTGCTTGGCGTTGTTTTCGACGAGATCGAGAAAGGCACGCTTGCTGCCGCGCTGCGGCGTGAAGATTTCGACTTTGTGGCCCGCCTGCTCGGTAAGAGTTTCCTCGAGCAATTCACGATCCTCGAAATCGATGGAGACATGAATCATCTTCGGCAGATATTCGGCGTCGAGATAGAACTGCTTGAGCAGCGAAGGCACAAATTCGTGCGGGTCAAATATGTCCAGCTCCTCCCAATAGAATTCCCGGCGATCCACGACGCGGCCGGCTCGCAGATGGAACAGATTTGCGGCCACCAGCGGGGGCTCCGCGTAGTAAGCGAGGACATCGGTGTCGTCGCCCTGGGCCGCGGCAATGCGCTGGCGGTCTTCGATGTCCTCGAGGGTTCGAAGAAGGTCGCGATAGGCCGCGGCTTGCTCAAAAAGCTCTTTTTCGGCTGCGGCGGCCATGCGTTGTTCGAGACTCTTCATGAGATCGTGACGTTTGCCTTCGAGAAAGAGCCGGGCATCGCGAGCGGCTTCTGCGTAACGTTCGTCCGTGGTGAGGCCGTCAACGCAGGGACCCAGGCAGCGCTTGATGTAGTACTGCAGGCACGGTCGAGGATGCCTGCGCGTTAGATCGACGTTGCAGGAAGGAATCAGGAATCTCTTATGGATGAAGTGCAGAATACGACGCGCAAGGCTGGCGGGAAAATACGGACCGAAATAGAGTGAACCGTCTTTTTTGACGCGGCGCGTGAAGTACACACGAGGATATTTCTCGGAGGCTATGAATTTAATGTAGGGATAAGTTTTATCGTCGCGAAGAAGGACGTTGAATTTCGGATGGTACTGCTTGATCAGATTGTTTTCAAGTGCGAGCGCTTCGCGCTCGTTGGCGAGGACGATGGTGTCCAAGTCGGCGATTTCCCGGACGAGCGAACCAGTCTTGGCATCGATCCAACGAGATTCGAGGAAATAGGAGCGCACCCGGCTGCGCAGCGAGCGGGCCTTGCCGACATACAGAACCGTGCCACCGGCGTCTTTGAATAGATAGACGCCCGGGCTTTCCGGGAGCAGAGCGGCTTTTTCGCGGGGTTCCATGGGACGCCAAACAGAAGGCTAGAAGCTATTCCACAACAAGTGGCAGCTGTTCCTCTGCGTAAACTCCATCATCGCACAAACTCGTGAGGTCGACCCCTTTAGCGCACTGGCACCGGCGAATTCAAGGACAGCAGAACGGTTTCAGAAGTTCGCCGCCGGATTGACTTGCTATAGGCCGCATCCCTAAGGTGCCTCGCCAACGGCAGTTTTGGCCCCCTGATCAGCGAAGCCCTCTCGCGCTACGGCATCCTCAACAAACTGGGTGACCGCGGAACGGGTGTGGCGGATGAAGCCGAAGACCTTCGGCTGGACCAGAAGGTCTCGCCGAACGACTTTCCCGGGACGCCCAGACGCTCCAGCGCTTCCGGCGTGAACAGCTCTTTTGACCGGGGATTCTGATAAGCGATGCGCGGATGGCGCGCACGGGAAAGGCATCGTCCGTCGTGGCGTCGTCTTAAATCTCCCGCTTGGATCGCCGGCGCATTTCGGCCCGGTGCCCGCCTATGCGGCAGGGAGACACGGCCAAGGCTAGCACGACCTATCAGGATTTCTTCCCTCTGTCGAAGGATAGCGATCCGGAAATCCCAACCTCGTCGCCGCCGGGTCGGAACGGCGAACCCGAAATGACCCGGCGCCGCACTTCCCGTACAACTTCCGTCATACTAGAGTGAATCGGAGAACAGGGAGCCAGAGTCAGAAACCAGGAGCATGGAATCCAGATCAGGAGTCGCAAGGCATGAGACGCGGGCGGTTGATTTGTTGGATGCTGGCAGGCGTGAGCGTTTTGCTGCTCGGGACGTCTAGGGGTGTTCGCGGGCAGGAACCGCAGCCAGAACAGGCCGAGAAGCCGGCTAGCCCGCCTCCGACGAAGCAAAAGCCGCCGGCAAAAGCCAACAAGGACAACGCGACCGAGTCCGCCGCCGATCAGCCGATATGGGATCCATTACGGGCCGAGAAGGATTTGGAAGTTGGGCAGTATTACATGCGGAAGGGTGACTTGGACGCCGCGATGGACAGGTTTCAGGATGCGACCACAGCGAAACCTGGATATGCAATTCCCTTCCGGTATTTGGGCGAGGCGCAGGAGAAGAAGGGGTTGAAAAAGCCGGCGATTAAATCGTATCAGCGGTATTTGGATTTGGTTCCGCACGCGGATGACGCGGACAAGGTGCGGAAGAAGATTGAGAAATTGTACAAGGAAGTAGAGAGAGAGAAGAAATAGAGGAACGACTTCAACACGGAGGGCACAAACAACACCGGGCCGTCGAGGGAAGGATAGCCCGGAGGACGCTGAAGTTCGCGCAAAAGGTGGGCCGTTTTGTGGTCCAGCGTGCTGCGCGCCAACAAGGTTAACGCAGCCTCAGCGGGCTAGGTGGTCCAGGACTTTGCGGGCGCGGTGGAACTCGGGGAAGCGCTTTTCTTCTTCGCGGAATTCGCGGGAATGGGAAACGAGGCTGCACCCAGAGCGGCGGGTGGGGTGCTTGACGTGGAGCATCTCGTGAAACAGAACGTACTCGACGGCACATCGGGGGATGCCGGGACGGTCCATGCGGCGATTTAGCAGGATTTGATTGGGACCGGGGTCGTAGCAGCCAAATTGGCGACGCCAGTTCCGGCTGCTCCAGCCGACATGCGGGCGTGTCAGTTCACCGTCAAAATATGTATCGTTCAGCTGGTCAAATAATTTTTCGAGATTGAAGTGGCGCCCGTGAGGGCCGGCAGCACCGGGACGAACGCGGCGGCGGCGCATGCGATTGATGCGGTCGCGGGTGCGATGCGAGCGCGCGTATTCGAGGTAAGGAGCGGTCAACTGGGAAGGTGCCTTGCGGCGATAGACGCGCGACACGAGCAGAGCGGCCGCGCCTTCCAAAACGGCCAGCGGCGCGCGGCGCAAGAGATCTGAGAGGCGCACGTAGACCGTTTCGTCGCGACGGCGGATGGTCAGCACAAGGCTGCTGTAGGGGTAAAACTCTACGCGAAAACGCGGCGGGCGTCCGTCGCAGCCGAGGCGCGTGAACATGCGCTGGAATAGGCTCGCCGCTCCGGGGACTACTCGGGAATTGGTTGGCATCTCTTTACAGGCATTTTACTCCGCAAGCGACGCTGGTCCAAACATGAAGGAACCCGCGGCAACTAAGAGCAAAAAGGAATTGAACGTAGCGCGGACAAGGGCAGGAGGCGGCGGGAATCCATGGTGGCGAGGAGCGCTTTTTCCCGACGTCTGCGGACCGTCAGAGAAAACAGGAAAAATCAAGCAAAGCTGAGTTTGGCTGCCGAACCGGGGCGCAGCATGCGGCGCCCGTACAGCTCAGTTCTTGCGGCGGACAGGGGGCGGGGCAACGTTTTTCTTGGCTTTTTCGGCTTCGTTCATGGCGTCGCGGGTGCCTTCGACGGCGTCGTCGAGATTGTCCTTGTAGACCTCGATTTCGATCTTGTCGGCTGCGACCTTATTGAGAATATCGAGAAACTCCTTGCTTCGCGTGGCCATCAGATCGATGCCCTGGCGGATGTTTTCTTGTTTCTCAATACCGAGCTGGATGAGATCGGCGCCATCGTCGAGGCAGCCGACGTAGCCGTTCAGTAGCGCGTTGAGCATCTCGGCATGCTGATTCGTGGAGGGATGCTGCAACTCGTACTGAAATTTCTTCAGGCGATCATCGGCAAATGACACAAAGAGCTTGATGCGCTCATTGGTGGTCTCCGCGTCACGGATTTTGTCCGACTCCATCGAAGACAGATAGTCCTTCTGTAACGCTTCGAGGCGGGCGCAGAAACCACCCAGGGCACAGATGCACATGAATACCATGAGGCAATTGCGGAATCTCATGGCTGCTTCTCCGGTGGGGCCGCCGCGTGAGGCGCCGCAGACTTCTTTCCTTCGGTGCGGCGTGGGAACAGCATCAGGAGCAATTCGTCGTCCATGGAAACAAGATCCTGGCGGACAAGTTGCAGGGGCGGCCGGTATTCGAGGGGCGCCAGAATAAGCATTTCATCCAGCTCGCGAAGCCCCCTGTGAATATGGATCTGCAGTTGTTTATAACCGCCCATCTGACGTTCGGCATTGGGGTGTTCTTTTTTTAGGGTGTCCATGGCCACGCGAGCATTGTCGCGGTATTTCTCCATGACCTGGCCCACGGCTACGTAGTCGTTTGCCTGAGAAGCACGGCGGGTCTCGCCAAACTGCTCATCGCCAAGTTTCTCGAGAAGCTTGGCCTTGCGAACTGAGTTTGTTTCATGGTCGAAGCGTGCTTGAAGGTCGCTCACCTTGTCGGCGGCTGCAACGGCAAGGCAGGCGAGCGCCGCCGCCTTCAGCATAACCAGCAGGCGTGCACTCCATACCCTCATACGTTTTTATCTTTTCTCTTCCAGCATGTGTTTCAACACCTTGCTGCGTTGTTGCGCCTGCCAGACTTGATCGGGGTTTTTGCCCTGATCCAGATCTAGAAATCTCTGATAGGCCTCGAGCGCCGGCTTCAGCTGGTGCAGCTTATCGTAGCAGAGGGCGCGAACAAACCAGGAAGCGGCTCCAGGCGACTCGGCCTTGGAAATAGTGTCCAGTGCAGCCAAAGTGGCCGGGCAGTTTCCGGACAGGTAGTAGGTAGAGCTGAGATCTTTCCAATAAACCAGGTTGTTCCGATCCATTTGCAGAGCGGCTTTCAGTGCTCTTTCGGCGGAAGGAAAGTCGCGCTTCTGCATGTACAGGCGGCCGAGGCCGCCGAGAAGCTGCGCGTCACCGGGGGCGATGACAATGGCGCGCTTGAGCGTTGCGAGGGCATCATCGAGTTTGTTTTGGGCGATTTGGATGTCCGCGCGGAGCTTCAGGGATTCCAGCGAGGGTGGTTTCCCATCATCCATGCGGTCGAGCTCGGCCAGTGCGGCGTCGTTCTGCTGCTGTTCGACAAGTAGGTGAATCAGGCGAGCGCGCGCCTCGGAGTCATCCGGCACGAGCGTGAGATAGTCGCGGTAGGCGGCGGCAGCTTCGGGCTTTTTCTGGACATCGAGGCTCCCCGCGAGGCCTTGGCGCGCACCGGATTGGTCCGGCGCGATTTGCAGAGATTGCCGGAATCGTGCTTCGGCTTCGGCGGGTTTGTGTCGGCGAAGGGCAACCTGAGCCAGGTAATTGAGGGCGGTAAGATCTTTGGGATCCAGATGTAGGACCTGTTCGAAAGATGCCACGGCGCCGGCTTCGTCTCCCGAGCGGTCCTGCGCTATGGCCAAAAGGTATCTGGGATGGCTTTGCGCAGGAAGCAATTCGACGGCTCTCTGGAGAGGAGCGAGAGCGGCGGAGTAATCCTGTTTGTCGAGAAGTAGGATGCCGAGATTGAGATAGGCCTCCGACATTTGGGGGTCGAGGCCGATCGCGCGTTCGTATTCGGCGCGGGCTTCGTCCGCGCGTTTTAGCGCGGTGTAGACGTAGGCGAGTTGGAAGTGTCCGTAGGCGATCTGAGGTTTCTCGGCCAGGAACTTTTGCAGCGGGGGGATGGCCGCTTCGAACTCATTTTTGTCGATGTTTCGCTGAGCTTCGTCGAGCAGGTCGTTCAGCGGGTTGGCTACCTTTTGGGATTTGGACGGGGTGGCGCGGGAGGACGGAGATTGTGCTCGAACGGTGAATTGATTGCCTGCTGGAGGTGCAATGTATAGCGCCCCTACAAGGCAATAAATGGCTGGGCGCACAAGAAATACTGCCACCGAATGCGAACGGGGGTCCTTCATGATTCCGCGGAAGAAGTGTTCGCTCCATTACCGATTGTAGCTGAAGGGCCTGTTGTTTTGGATGCGCCATTTGACTGGTGTTTTGCCGGTCCGTTGGTGTTCAGGACGCGCGAGAGAAAGCGGCCGGTGTGAGAGTGCCCGTTACGGGCGACCTGTTCCGGTGTTCCCGTGGCAATCACCTTCCCGCCTCGGTCACCGCCTTCCGGACCCATGTCGATCAGCCAGTCCGCGGATTTTATGACATCGAGATTGTGCTCGATCACCAACAGCGACGCTCCGGATTCGAGCAGCTTACGGAATGCAGCAAGGAGTTTGGCGATATCGTCAAAATGAAGTCCCGTGGTGGGCTCGTCGAGAATGTAGAGGATCCCGTGATTCTCCGTGCGAGTGAGGTGCGCGGCGAGCTTGAGGCGCTGAGCTTCTCCGCCAGAAAGCGTGGTCGCGGATTGGCCGAGGCGAAGATAGCCGAGGCCGATTTCATTGAGGACTCTGAGCTTGGATATGACTTTGGGCACGTTGATGAAGAACGTAAGCGCTTCGCGGACGGTGAGTTGCAGGACTTCGTGAATGTTTTTGTGGTGATAGCGGACCTCGAGCACGCCGCTCTTGAAGCGGGTTCCGCGGCACTCCTCGCAGACCAGCTCGACGTCGGCGAGGAATTGCATCTCCACAGTGACGGTGCCGTCGCCCTGGCAGGTCTCGCAGCGGCCCCCGGGAACATTGAAGGAAAAATGCCCGGCCGCGTAGCCGCGGCGCTTGGCGTCTGGCGTGTCGGCGAAGACTTCGCGAATGGCGTCGAAGGCTTTGAGGTAGGTTGCCGGGTTAGAACGCGGAGTGCGGCCGATGGGAGATTGGTCGACGATGATCACTTCACGGATTTCGGAGTCGCCCTCCAAGCGGTCACAGAACTCTTTGACGCTGCCGCCGTTACGTTTGGCTGCGAGCGCGCGATAGAGGACGTCGTGAACCAAGGTGGATTTACCGGAGCCGCTTACGCCGGTGACCACCGTAAGAGTTCCCAGAGGGATCATCAGATCGACGTTCTGCAGGTTGTGGAGGCTGGCGCCGAACAGGCGCAGGAACTTGCCGTTGGGCTTGTGACGATTATTGGGGACCGGGATGCGGAGCTCTCCGCTGAGGTATCTGCCGGTGAGGGATTTTTGTTCCTCGAGCATGGCCTCGTAGGTGCCGGAAAAAAGGAGCTTGCCGCCGAGTTCGCCCGCTCCGGGGCCTAGATCGATGACCCGATCGGCGGCTCGGATGGTGTCCGGATCGTGCTCGACAACGAGAACGGTGTTGCCGAGGTTGCGAAGAGATTTGAGGATGTCGATGAGCCGCTGCGTGTCGCGGGGATGCAGGCCGATCGAGGGCTCGTCGAGAACATAGAGCGCGCCGACCAGATGCGAGCCTAGGGAGGTGGCGAGCTGGATGCGCTGCGACTCACCGCCGGAAAGGGTGGAGGTCAGACGGTCGAGGGTGAGGTAGTCGAGACCTACTTCATCGAGGAATTGCAGGCGAGTGCGAAGTTCCTCGAGGATTTTGTCGGCGACTTTGGCTTGCGCGTCTGTGAGTTGGAGGGTGGCGAAGAAGGCCCGGGCTTCTTTGACCGTGAGTCTGCAAATCTCGGTAATGGATTTTCCGGCGACGCGGACGGCGCGAGCTTCCGGGCGGAGGCGCGTGCCGCCGCAGTCTGGGCACAGCGCATAGCCACGGTAGCGACTGAGAAAAACGCGAACGTGTAGCTTGTATTTCTTGCGCTCGAGCCAGTTGAAGAAACCTTTCACACCTTCGAAGGCATTTCCGGGATCGCCTTCCAGAAGCAGACGGCGTTGCTCGGCAGTGAGATGGCGCCAGGCGACGTTGGTGGGAATGCCCTGGGCGCGGGCCCATTTTTTCGCGTCCTGGAGCAATGCGCGATAGCGTGGTTTGGTCCAGGGCTCGATGGCGCCGTCGTCGAGCGACTTGCTTGGATCGGGGACTACGAGGTTCAGGTCGAAATCGATGGTGTTGCCGAAGCCTTGGCAGCGCGGGCACGCGCCGTAGGGATTGTTGAATGAGAACAGGCGCGGCTCTGGTTCCTGATAGATGGTGCCATCGTTCTTGCATTCGAAGCGTTCGTTGAAGACGAGGCGCTCGGCGGGATTTCCAACGCCGTCGGACGGGAAGTCCAGAATGGCTTCGCCGCTACCTTCGCGGTAGCAGATTTCAATGGAGTCAACCAGGCGCGATCGGGAGTCGGGATGGACGGCTAGGCGATCGACGAGTACGTGGACCGGCCTGGAGAAATCCACGTCCAAGAGTGTTTCTGGTGAAGAAAATTCGTGCAGGCGGGCGTCTTGGTAGAGGCGATTGAAGCCGCGCTTCTGAATGTCGCTGAGGGCATTTCGCAGCGCGTCCTGGGGAGGAACAGCGAGCTTTTTCTTGGGACCGCGGCGCCCAGCGGCAGGTTGCCCTTGGGCGATGCGGAGCTGATATAGGACGTAGAAACGGCGTCCCGTCGCGAGCGATAGGACCCTCGTGGCGATTTCTTCGGGATTGTCGCGCCGGACTTCGGCGCCACACTGGATGCAGAATGTTTGGCCGCAGCGGGCGAACAGCAGGCGAAGATAGTCGTAGATTTCCGTGGCCGTCGCAACCGTAGAACGCGGATTCCTGGTGGAGTTTTTCTGGCGGATGGCAACCGCCGGTGCGATGCCCGAGATTTCGTCGACGTCTGGCTTCTCCATGCGCTCGAGGAATTGGCGGGCGTAGGCGGAAAGCGACTCGACGTAGCGGCGCTGTCCTTCGGCGTAAATAGTGTCAAACGCAAGGGAAGATTTGCCCGAACCGCTGACGCCGGTCACGACGGTGATGGCATTGTGGGGAATTTCGACGCTGACGTTCTTGAGGTTATGGACGCGGGCACCGCGGATAGAGATGGAGTCTTGGTTGGTGCTTACCGGGATGAGTTCGTTGGTGGCCAAGGGAAGCTCAGACAGTGGGGTTCTGCAGCCACTGCCTAAACTTCAAATTATACGGCTGGAACTAGTGCAGGGCAAACGCGGCGCCTACGGTTCTGGGATGAGGCTGACTTCACCGACGCCACCTTCTACCTTCAGATGAATCGTGGTAGGGGTCTTCCCAAAGGCTTCGTTGGTGTATTCGTCACCATCCTGTCTTAGCCCGCGAGCACTGATCGCACCGATGCCGCCGGAAGCGTGGGCGATAACGCCGACATTTTTCGGCAAACGGATGGTGGCTTGGCCGACCCCACCCTCAATGTCGGCGTCGAGGTCCTTCTTGCGATCACCGGTTAGGTCCACTTCTACTTGGCCGGCTCCAATCTCCAGATCGAGGCGCGTTACAGACACGTCCCGAAGGCGCAATTGGCCCTGTCCGGCGCCCATTTCGATTTTCAACTCGAGCGGAACGTCATTGCTGAAATGCAAATTCCATTCATTGCGCGAGGCTCCAACAAAATGAGTGCTGTCGCCTTCCTGGGAGACAGTGAGTTGACCGACGCCGTTGGCGACGTTGTACTCGACACGCGGATCGCCGTAGGAGTCGTTGTATGCGAAATCTGCGTCGAGAAGGTGGCTCGAGCCGCCGCCAATCGTCAGCTGGGCTGCGCTGGCCGCCAGCGACGCGTGCACGGATTGCGCGCTCTGGCGATCGACGGTTCGGACTTCGTGGTGTACGGATGATGCAAACCGGCGATCCCGCGAAAATACGCGCCCATGCCACAGCAGAACGAGCAACACCAGCACGAAGGCCAGCATGCCCACCGTCAAACCCACAGAAGAATCGCGCGGCACACCGGGATTCTGCGACTGGCGTCTGGAATCCCACATCTTGCCCAGACCGATGAAAATCAGTATCAGCGGCCAGTACGTCCTAAGAATCGGCCAGGGATCAAAGGCTGGCCGATAGTTGGCATACAAGAAAAGGGCGCCCACCACGATCAGGAGAATGGGAAGGACGAGCGAGGGCCTTCGGTTCTGGGTCATCATGGACCTCTTAGTTATTCTCTACGCAGTTGCGAAGGTAAATGTTTCGCCAGCGCATGCGGAGGAGGCCGCATCGACCGTAAGCATACTGCCAACCGGGAAGAGCGAGCAACGGCGGGTATCCAGCGGCTGTGCTAGAGTTTCGTCGAAGCAGTACCAGAGGTGTGGTTATGTCAGGGTTCGATCGAATCGTTTGGGTAGTCCTGGATAGCGTCGGCATCGGTGCGCTACCGGACGCCTCAGAATACGGCGACGTGGGACGCAATACCCTCGGCCACATAGCGGAATCTCGCCCGTTGAGCGTACCGAACCTGGTGCGCTTGGGACTTTGCAATATCGCGCCCCTGAAGCACCTCCAAGCCGCGACCACGCCCCAGGGGGCTTATGGAAGAGGCGCAACGCACGCACCGGGAAAGGATACGACAACGGGCCACTGGGAAATGGCGGGCGTGTGGCTCGATCAAGCGTTCCCCGTATATCCGAACGGATTTCCACGAAACCTGATCGATGACTTCGAGCGGCAAAGCGGACGCACAACGATTGGCAACAAGCCGGCTTCAGGCACGGAAATCATCAAGGAGCTCGGCGAAGAGCACGTGCGTACGGGCAAACCGATCGTTTACACCTCGGGCGACAGCGTCTTTCAAATCGCCGCACATGAGGAGGTGATACCGATCACCGAGTTGTATCAAATGTGCGAAATCGCACGGAAGCTGCTGGACGGCCCACACCGGGTTGGACGTGTAATCGCGCGGCCGTTTACGGGTACGCCGGGAAATTTTGTCCGCACTTCCCGCCGGCATGACTATGCTGTTGATCCACCGAGGCCGATGCTTCTGGACGTGCTTGAGAATCACGTTGTGCCGGTGTACGGCATCGGCAAGATTCATGACATCTACAATGGCCGAGGTGTGCGGGACTACGTAACCACCAAGAACAATATCGATGGCATGGAGAAGCTTACGACCGCGGTGCGCGAGCGACAGAAGGGGCTGATTTTCTGCAACCTCGTCGATTTCGACATGTTATATGGCCACCGCAAGGACGTGGAGGGGTTTGCGAAATCGCTCGAAGAGTTCGACCGTCTGCTCCAACCGTTCTTGCGACTCCTGAAGCACTCGGATCTGCTGATGATTACCGCGGACCACGGTTGCGACCCCGATCTGCGTTGGGCGACGACTGACCATTCGCGCGAGTATGTGCCGATCCTAGCGTATTCGCCCGAACGCGGCGCGGGCGTTGACCTCGGCATCCGCGACACACTCGCGGACATGGGCCAAACCGTAGCGGAGAATTTTGGTGGCGCCATTCCGCACGGCAGGAGTTTTCTGAAAAACATCGACAAGCCCGTGATGCACTCAGCACGATAGCGAACAGGGCCTGGGTGTTGTTGCCACAGGCGCAGTCAACTTGGCAATCGCTCGGTTAGTTGCCGGAGGCGGCGCCGGAGGGGCTGCCGGGTGCGTAGTAGCCGTTGCGGGTGCGAGCGGTGAGTTTGCCGCGGCCCCGAGGCGGGATGATTTCGACTTGCACCGTGCGAAATGTCCCGTCGCGCTTGGTGTTCGTCGGATAGTAGGCCAGTGTGTATTGGTTGCGGATATCATGGGCCACTTGCTCGCAAATGTTGCGCACATCATCGACGTTTTCGGGAAAGAAGGCCAGGCCCCCCGAGGCTTTCGCGATATCCTCCAGGGCCCGCTTCGCGCGCTTGGCGTTTTTCTTGCTCTCTTCGGTGAGCAGGCCGATCGTGTAGATGACCGTATCCGTCTTCTGTATTTCCCGGACCGTTTTCTCGAGCGAATTGTGGCTGGTATTGTCTTCACCGTCGGTGACGACCAGCAGCACCTTTTTGTCCTTGGAACCCTTCTTTACGTGGTCTAACGAGCCGATGATGGCGTCGTAGAGCGCCGTACTGCCGCGCGAGTCGATGCGCTCCAGCGCTTCCTTCAATTCCGGAATGCTGTTGGTGAAGTCCTTGTCGAGATCGAGGTAGAAATCGTCGTTGAAATTCACAACGAAGGCCTCATCCTGGGGATTGCTGGCTTCGACCAGCGTAAGCGCCGCGGCGTTCACGCGAGGGCGCTTGTCGCGCATGCTCCCGCTGTTGTCGATCACGAGTCCCATGCTTACGGGGACGTCCTCGCGCTTGAAGATAGACAGCTTCTGCTCGGCCTTGTCCTCAAACACGCGGAAGTTGTCTTGTTTGAGCCCATCGGCAAAACGCCCGCGATCATCGAGAACGGTGGTGTGCAACACCACGAGGTTGACGTCGACACGAATCTTGTTGTCTTGCTTTCCGGCATTGGGATCTTGGCCCGGCGGTAGGGGTTGCGAGTTCGGAACGGGAATTTGCGTCGTCGCGGGCAGAACGCCAAATGCTAGGGCGCACAGAACGAATACAGTGGCCACCCACCGAAGGGTATGGCCGGAAGCCGATCTAGTGGCTGGGAGCGTAGTAGCCGGTCTTCGAGTAAACGTTGAGCGGAGGAAGCCCTTTTGGAGCGCGCAGCTTGATCTTGATCTTGCGCCAGCGCGCATCATGTGCCTTATTGCTTGGCCGATATCCCAGGACATATTGATTTCGCAGCTCCATACCGATCTTTGAAGCAATGTCCGGCAGCTCGTTCAGGTTCTCTACCGCAAATACGCGGCCGCCGGTCATTTCCGTTACTTCGCTCAATAGCGAGGGGCCGTTGAGCTCTTCCGGCGTGCGATTGCGATAACCAAGCGGATCGAAGATTCCTATGGCGTAGAGCTGGGTGTCTGCTTCCTTCACCAGCCGCTTGATATCGCTCTCGTTGTACCGACTATGATTATCACCTCCATCGGATAGGATGAGCAAGGCACGCTTGCCGTTGCGTGCACCCCTCATCTGGCTGAGACCGAGATAGATGGCATCGAGCAGGGCGGTGCGGCCCTTAGGGGCAGTAAGCATCATGCGGCTCTGGAGGTCTTCTACGCTGTTCGTGAACGAACTGGTCAGCTCGGCGCGTTCGTTGAAGCTGACCAAGAAAAATTCGTCCTGCGGATTGGCGGTCTTGAAAAACTGCACGGCCGCCTCGCGGGCCTTGCCAATCTTGTTGGCCATGCTTCCACTGAAATCGAAGATCACGCCGATCGAAATGGGGACGTCTTCGGAAGAAAAGGTCACAACCTCTTGCTCGATGTTGTCTTCGAAGACGCGGAAATTATCGGGGTCGAGGCCGGTCACCAAGCGATTGTACGGATCGGTGACCGTAACGTTCACGAGTGCCAGATCGACATCCAAATGCAGGCCGGGTTTCTTGATCGCCATCCCCGGAGTGTCTTTCGTGACATCATTCTTTGGCTTGGCGTCCTCGGTCTTGACATCGTCTTTCGGCTTGTTGTTGTCGTCAGGCGCGGAAGCGGTTTGTGCGGCGACAGGGATCGAGCAGGGAGGGAGGAAAATACAGGTAAGCAAGACAGTAACGAGTAACCAGGTCTGAACGCGAATCTGAGGCACCTCGCGCTTCACGGCTTTCTCCCGAAGAGCCCAGGCTTACCCGGAACAGCCGCGCGGTTCAGGGACTGCTGGGATTCTACCACTCATCAGTAGGAAGACAAGCGCAATCGCATTTTCCAGTCAGCGATTTTGTCAAACGTTTGTCAACACATATCAGATGACCGAGGCGCGCGTGTGGTAGCATCCGGGAAATACCGTAGAACGTGCCCAGAAAAGACTGCAGCGAGGGAGCGGCGATGCGTCCAGAGAAGATCGTGGTGGTGATTCCGGCACGCTACGGGTCAACACGACTGCCCGGCAAACCGCTTGTCTCCCTCGCGGGACAAACAATGATCCAGCGGGTTTACGAACGTGCCAAAGCGGCACAGACCGTGGACCGCGTGATTGTCGCCACCGACGACGAACGCATCGTCCGAGCGGTGGAAACATTTGGCGGCGAAGCGCGCATGACCCGGCCGGAGCATCGCACCGGTACGGAACGGGTGGCCGAAGTCGCGGCTCACGTGGAGGGCGAGGTGTTCGTAAATGTCCAGGGGGATGAGCCCTTGCTCGATCCCGTTGCGGTCGAAACAGCGGTGCAAGCGCTGCTCGAGGAACCGCGGGCGGCGGTCGCGACGGTGGCAACTCCGATTCGGACGCCCAACGACATCATGGACCCCAACGCCGTGAAGGTGGTGCTTGATTTTGATGGCAATGCTCTTTATTTCTCGCGCGCACCGATCCCGTGGGTGCGAGACACCGCGAGCAAGATGGAGGTGCGTCACCTGAAGCACCTGGGGCTGTACGTCTTCCAGCGCGATGCCCTACTGGAATATCCCACCCTGCCGCAGGGAGAACTGGAGCGCATCGAGCAACTCGAACAACTGCGTTGGATGGAAAACGGATGGAAGATTCGCGTGGCGGAAGTGGAGCACGACGCCGTAGGCGTAGATGTGCCGGCGGACGTCGCCCGGGTGGAAAAACTCCTCCAGGAATGAAACCGCCCGGCCTACTCGGGCCGTTTTTGCTCGCATCGAGGTGGCCTTGACGTTTACGGCGCTGTCTGCAGTATCGCCGATCCGGCTGTTACCCGGGTTGAATCGGTGGTGACCAGGTAGACGGTGTTTCCACTACCCACGTAGGCCGCGAAATTGATCGTCGCGGACGGAGCGCCATTGCCGGGGTTCAACTTTACCTGGTACGTGTTTCGCCCCGTCCCACTTGCTGGAAACGTGCCCGTCAGAGGCACGCCAGTGAACACCGGAGTCGAAGTCGAGCCGAGTTCGGTGAAGTCAATCGCGCCGGTGATCGAGCCGGAGCCGCCAAGGGTATACTGCCCCGCAAAATCCTCTTCGAAGCCGAAATTGCCCGACGAAGGGATGGTCACGCCACTCCAATTGAACGCGTAATTGCCAGCTAGCGAAGAGTTCGATAAGGAGGAGGGCTGCTCCGACATGCTTCCCGTGCCGACTACGCCGCCGCTCGTTTCCAGAACGACGGCCTTCGTAGGCGACAGTAAATAAAAGACATAGGAAAAGGTACCGAAGCTGGAGTCCGTGAAGGTGAATTTTCCTCGCCCAGAGCCAGCGGAGTCAATCGTGTAGGTGCCCGCGTCCCCGGTTAATTTGCTGTACTTGCCGGCATTGTTGTCGTCCAGTGAGACGTTTGCGAGTGAGCCCGCGTTGAACGCAGCGCTTCCCACCCGCGCAATGTTGCCAAAGTTTCCTGTAACGGCCGCGGCGCTGATGATGAAGGCGAAATTGCCGTTTAGGGCGCTCGCTTGGGTCGGAATCGCGCCCGTCTGAGCGAAGGCGTCGCCGACGGTGATCGCCAGGGTATCCTCCTCGATCATCTTCAGTCGGGTGCCGTCGACGATGTAGAAAGCCAACGTCTGACCGTTGATGGTCGCCGTGCCGCGGCCGCTCGAAGAGCCGAAAGTAGTATCCATCTGAAAGGTCGACGGTGAGAGAGCGGTAGGGCCGGTAGGTGCCGCGGCACTGCCGTCGTTCGTGTCGACCACGCCACTTGTTAGGCCTCCGGCGCCGTTGGTGGCGAACTCTCCCACGATGGAAAGCGGAGCCGCACTTGCGTCCTGGCCCGCCAGGTCAAAGGCGTATTGACCGGTGATATTGGGAAGAGAGAAGGTGCTCGCATTCTGGAGGTCGAGCGAGCCGCTGGAGGTGGCGTTCTGGTCAATTTGGACGGCCAACCCGCCCTTTGTGGAGCTCAACGCTATGCTCAACCCCAAGCCGCCGCCCAGAGAGCCGCCGCCAGTGAGGGTCAGGGTGCCGCGGCCATCCGATCCGATGCTGTAAGTGCCCCCCGTGAACTGGACGAAACTGAAGGCTCCGGCGTCATTCACATCTTCGATGGCCGACGTAATCGCTCCACTCCCGTTTGCGGTGAAGGTTCCGACGCGGGCGATGAACCTGCCGTTCAGGTCAAGGCCGCTCATCTCGAAGGCGTACTGTCCGTTCAGGCTGGAGTTAGAGAAGCCCGTTGTGGTTGGCGGAGGTGTCGTAGTGCTGCCGCCACCGCCGCCGCACGCGGCAGTCAGGACCGTCAGGCAAATCGCGATGGAAAGGAAAGGGTGCTTCACAGCGCACCTCCCTCGGTCCGCGGGCCAAACTTGCCGTTGGGTGACAGGGGAAAGCCACGCGGGCTGCGCACCGCGACGATTTGATTGCCTTTTTGGACCAGCCGGGCGAGGAACTGAGGACTCTTCCCGTAGACGACGTTCTCGCCGACAATCCGCACCTTATCCCCGCTGGACAGTGAGAAATGATTTGCCGCCAGGAGTTGGGCGTTGCCCAGATGAACGTCAACCGCGCCCGAAGCTGTCTGCACGGTGACGTGCGCGCCCAGCGGCGCCACCGAAGATGCTGGCGTGTAGGTGAGTACGCTGCCCTGAAGCACAGTTTCGCGGCCTAGGTCGTAAGCTTGATTTCTTTGCGGAATGGTTTGAGCTTTTTGCGACTGGGCGCTGGCGGTTCCGAATGCCAGAAGAGCGATGGCGAGTCCGGTGCCGCTTACGCTGTTTCGAATTGGTCGTTTCATTTACCTTCCCCACGTGTAGCTCGTGGCAAGCCTTTGGATATGCGCGGACCGGTCCCGAACCCTGCGCCCTAGCGCGGTTTTTCCCAACCATTAGACGGTTGAAACAGCCAAGGTGGGTCCGGCGGCGCCTCGGACGTGTGCGCAATTACAAACTGTTTACACGCCAGCCGCGTTGAAAATGAACTCCACCATGGATAGTACGAACACCGTTTCTTGGGAAAGGTTTCGCCCGCCGGGGTGCAGAAAATTTTCGTTTGAGAGTCATCCTCAAGTTGGATTTGACAGTTTTCCAGGTTCCGACCATAATTGTGCGTACGTCACTCCTGCGGAGGGCAAACAAGCTCGGCGACCTGGAAAGAACGAAGCCAGACGCGGGCTGCAAGGATGGCGCCAAAATATATCTTTGTAACTGGTGGTGTTGTTTCCTCACTCGGAAAAGGCGTAGCTGCCTCCTCGATCGGTTGTCTCCTCGAAAGTCGCGGATTCAAGGTCACCCTTCAGAAGTGCGATCCATACCTCAATGTGGATCCCGGAACGATGAGCCCTTTTCAGCACGGCGAAGTCTTCGTGACTGAAGACGGAGCGGAGACAGACCTCGACCTCGGCCACTACGAGCGATTCACACACGCCAAGCTTTCGCGGGACAACAACTGGACCACCGGCCGCATCTACGAAACGATTCTAGGCAAGGAGCGGCGTGGCGACTACCTGGGCAAGACCGTGCAAGTGATCCCGCACGTCACCGATGAAATCAAAGCGACCATCAAGAAGGTTTCCGAAGGGGTCGACGTGGTGATTGTGGAGATCGGCGGCACGGTTGGCGACATTGAGTCCTTGCCGTTCCTGGAAGCCATTCGTCAGATGCGGCTCGAGCTGGGAACCGAAAACACGCTCTTCGTGCATGTGACGCTCGTGCCGTTCATCGCCGCTGCGGGCGAATTGAAGACCAAACCGACGCAGCATAGCGTCAAGGAGATGCTGGGCATCGGGATTCAGCCGGACATTCTCTTGTGCCGCAGCGATCGCCATATTCCAAGCGATCTGAAGAAGAAGATTGCCTTGTTCTGCAACGTGGCGGAATCTTGCGTAATCTCGATGGAAGATGTGGATACGATTTACGCCGTGCCGGTGGAGCTCGCCCGGGAGGGTCTGGACGCGCAAATCTTGCGATTGCTGAAACTGGAACACCATCCACAAGATTTGCAGTCTTGGATCGATCTAGTTCACCGCCTGCATCATCCGTCGGGCGAAGCGCGCGTCGCCATCGTCGGGAAGTATGTGCAACTCGAGGACGCCTACAAGAGCCTTCGCGAAGCTTTGCTCCATGGAGGATTAGCGCACAATCACAAAACCGTTCTCGAATGGATCGAAGCCGAAGAGATTGATTCACTCGAGACCGCGGCGGCGCGTTTGCGGCAGTTCGACGGCATTTTGGTTCCCGGCGGATTCGGCAAGCGCGGCATCCCAGGGATGGTGCACACGATTCGCTATGCGCGAGAGCACAAGGTTCCGTTCTTCGGGATATGCCTAGGCATGCAGTGCGCAACGATTGAATACGCCCGCGATGTTGCGGATCTAAAGCAAGCCGACAGCACGGAGTTCGATCCGCAAACGCCGCATCGCGTCATCTATAAGCTGCGTGAACTGCTGGGAGTCGACGAGATGGGCGGCACCATGCGGCTCGGGGCTTGGCCCTGCAGGCTTGAGGCGGGCTCGTTTGCGCACCGCGCGTACGGCAACCTGGAAATCAGCGAGCGGCACCGTCATCGCTACGAATTCAATCGCGACTACGAGAAAATCCTGACTGGCGCTGGTCTACGCATCACCGGCCGCACTCCCGACGAGAATTATGTGGAAATCATTGAGGCGCCCGAGCATCCGTGGTTTCTCGGCTGCCAGTTCCATCCCGAATTCAAATCCAAGCCGCTCGAGCCGCATCCTCTCTTTGCCGCCTTTATCGGAGCGGCGATCGAACACAGGAAGAATAAGTTGCGTCCGATCACCGAGACGCACCGCCCGCAAGCCATCGACGTGGCACCCCACGTCACCGCCTGATCATTGCGCCGGCGCAGGTACGATCGGGCCATACCAGGAAAGCCGAAAAAAACCCGCGTGTACTTGCACCTCAACGAGCTCGCCTACCCATACGCTTTGATACGTTCGGCTATTGACCTGCAGCTTTTCTTGGCTTCTGCCGGGCCGCCATGAGGAAACAACAACCGTGCGCGTGGAGGAATATCTCCCATGGGCGGTGCTCTTGTGGACGGTTGATGTCCTGACGCTCCTAACGGGAGACCCGTCCATTGCCCCATTTGACAAAATGAAGGCGGCGAGCAGAATGAGAGAGCCACCAGAACAAAGGTATGCCGTTCGCAGTCGGCCTGAGTCTGAGCGCAGTCGCTTGCGCGCAGCGATCACAATATGCATCATCATGGGCAGAAAGAAAACACAAAGCCCCGCGATCAGCAGCGGATCGCTGTCCAGCGGCGGATAGTAGTGAGTTGCGGCCAAGATGCCGAACAGTCCAGCCAACAACGGGTAGGAATACTTTTGCAGCTCCTTGTTCACGGCCTTGGCTGCAGCGACGGGGCTTTCGCCGCAGGCAAAACAGCGTCGGCCGCGAAATTCAATCCCGCATGTCGCGCACTTGGGCATGTGTTTGCTGGCCAGTCTTCTACTTCAAATGCTCGAGAGACTACATTCTTGCCCAGTTTACTCGAGCCCCCACAGCATCGGGCGAGACTTTTCCTACGGCTGTATTCTCCGTTGACCTGACCGTACTAGGGCGGCCGTAAGCACCAACGCCGTTCGTGTCTGTGCTATCTTCAATGTTTCGCATGAATACAACCCGCGAGATTTCTGCCGGCTCTCTCCGCATCGGCGGTGCCAATCCGCTCTTTCTCATTGCCGGGACATGTGTCATCGAAAGCGAAACCCACGCGCGAAAAATGGCCGAGCAGGTGGCGCGAATCGCCGCCGACGTCAGTGTTCCCTATATCTTCAAAGCGTCCTACGACAAAGCCAATCGCTCGTCGGTGAAGGCCTTCCGCGGGCCTGGATTGAAAGAAGGCCTGCGGATCCTCGGCAAGATCAAAGCAGATCTGAAGCTGCCGATCCTCACGGATATTCATGAGGCGTCACACGCTGAGCCTGCCGCGGAAGTCTGCGACGTGTTGCAAATTCCCGCGTTTCTCTCGAGGCAGACAGACTTGCTGGTCGCGGCGGCTAAGACCGGCCGCGTCGTCAACGTAAAGAAAGCGCAATTTCTTTCGCCCTGGGACATGGCCAATGTCGTGGAGAAAATTACCAGCGCAGGCAACAAGAACATCGTCCTCACCGAGCGCGGCGCGTCGTTTGGCTATCAGAATCTCGTAGTCGATATGCGCTCCTTCCCTGTTCTGCGAAAACTGGGCTATCCCGTCGTTTTTGATGGGACGCATTCGGTGCAACTCCCGGGTGGCCAAGGCCATGCGAGCGGTGGACAGCCAGAATTCATCGAACCATTGGCGCGTGCGGCCGTGGCGGCAGGCATAGATGGCATTTTCCTTGAGACGCACGACAATCCCGCGGTGGCCCTCTCCGATGGCGCAAATGCTCTGCCGCTCTCGCAACTCGCCGGCTTGCTCGCGCGACTCAAAGAACTCTCCTCACTTGTGCGGCGCTGGAGCGCCCCATGAGCCTCAGTACCGCGCGCCGGGTGCTTCAAATCGAGGCACAAGCGATACAAGACGTGCTGTCGCGGCTCGATGCCAGCTTCGAACGCGCCGTGGACCTGCTCTTCACTTGCAAGGGCCGCGTGGTTGTATGCGGAATGGGTAAGTCCGGGCTGATCGGACGAAAAATCTCGGCAACGCTTTCCAGTACCGGCACGCCGTCGTTTTTCTTGCATCCCGCCGAGGCGTTGCACGGCGACCTCGGCATGCTAGCCCGCGGCGATGCCGTGTTGGCCGTCTCTTACGGTGGCGAGACCGAGGAAATTGTTCAACTTCTCGAAGCGCTGAAGCGATTGGAAATTCCTCTGGTCACCCTCACCGGCAAGATAGCGTCAACACTGGCCGAAGCGAGCGCGGTGGTCTTGGATGTGAGTGTGCGCGAGGAAGCCTGCTCTCTGAACCTCGCCCCGACGGCGAGCACGACCGTAGCTATGGCGGTGGGCGATGCGCTGGCGGTATCCCTGCTCGAGCGCCGCGACTTCCGTCATGACGATTTCGCGGCTTTGCATCCCGCCGGCCGCCTCGGGAAAAAACTTCTGCGCGTCGAGCATCTGATGCACGCCGGAGATGCTTTGCCACGGGTCTCTCCGGAAACGCCCATGCCGGACGCCTTCCACGAAATGAGCGAAAAGGGTCTCGGGATGACCACCGTCATTCAGCCAGACGGGCGCCTTGCGGGGATCATCACGGACGGTGACCTGCGCCGCCTGATGGAAAAACATCGTGGCGCAACGCTGGAGATGACCGCCGGAGCGTGCATGACGCGGAACCCGCAGACGATCGGCCCCCACATACTGGCCAGCGAGGCTCTGAACATCATGGAGAAGCGCAAGATTACCTCGCTTGCGGTGGTCGATGAAGCGCAGGGCGTCCTAGGCGTAGTACATTTGCACGACCTCTGGACCTTGGAACTTATGTAGCGACAGGCGGCCAATCCACCGTAGGGGAGCAGCCTGCTGGGGCCTCTTGTCGGCAGTCCATGCCGGCGTTTGACGGCTTTTTGGCAAGCCCTACCGGCACTTGTGACAAATGCAGTGTACACAGGAGAGGAACTTGGCGACATCTCGAACCAAGGTGTTAGCGGCCACAGCGAAAAGAGCAAAGCAAATTAAAGTCCTGCTCATGGATGTAGACGGCACGATCACCAGCGGCGCCGTCACCTTGCTCTCGCAGCCCGACGGCAGCGCGCTGGAAATAAAGACCTTTGACGCGCACGACGGCCAGGGACTCACGCTCGCGCACACCGCCGGCCTGCGCACCGGCGTTATCACCGGCCGCGAGAGTCCGGCCTTACGGCGCCGCGCGCGCGAGCTGGACATCGAATTCGTCTACGAAAAGCAGCCGCACAAAATCGCCGCGTATGAGGAAATCCTGAAGAAGAGCGGCGCGAAGGAATCCGAAGTCGCCTTCCTTGGCGATGATCTTCCGGATCTGACCGTCATGCGGCGCGTCGGATTGGCCGTCGCGGTGGGCGACGCCGCGGTCGAAGTGAAGCATGCGGCCCACTACGTTACCAAGGCGATCGGCGGCAAAGGCGCCGCGCGCGAACTCGTCGAGCTCATCCTTAAGAGCAAAGGAATTTGGGACGAAATGATCGACAAAGCTCGCGCTTGAACGCCCCGCACGTCAGGCAAATCATCACCTTGAGCTGACCTTGAAACGCCGAACGTGCGGAATCCACAAGAGAGGTCTCCTATGCTGCATGCCTGGCATGACGTATCACCCGGCAACGATCTTCCCCGCGACTTTCAAGCGGTCATCGAAATCCCCCTGGGATCCAACGTGAAGTATGAGCTCGACAAGCCGACGGGCCTGCTCAAGGTCGATCGCATCATCCATTCCGCGGTTTTCTACCCGGCGAATTACGGATTCATTCCGCAGACCTACGCCGAGGATAACGATCCCCTCGACGTCTTGGTGCTCTGCCAGGAGGCGGTGCAGCCGTTGGCGCTCATTCGCGCACGTGCCATCGGGCTGATGACCATGATCGATTCCGGCGCGAGCGACGACAAAGTTATCGCCGTGGCCACCAACGATCCTGAATTCAGCGATTATGTCGAGGCCCGCGACCTGCCCCCGCATCGCTTGCTCGTGCTCAAGCGGTTTTTTTCGGATTACAAGCAGCTGGAGGGCAAAAAGGTCGAAGTCGAAGACATCCGCCCAGCCTACGCCGCCATCACGGTGATCGAGCGCTCCCTGGCACGCTACCAGCAGCACCGCGACAAGCTCCGATCCAGAGATGGCCGCTGAGCATCCCTCCGCCGCTTTTTCCTCAACTTCCCTGCTTTCAGTGGGATGGCAATTTCCGTGAAGTAGGCGGGTCATTCCATCCTGGAATTTGAATAGTGCTTCTGCACTATTGGGAGTCCGCCATTGTCGTGCTACCTTGCAAATCAAGGTTCCACGGAAGGCGGTAAATGAAGAAAGCGTGGGTCTGGTTCGGCTGTAGTGTGGGCGTGCTTTTGCTCGCCGTCTTCGTTGGTCTCTCCATCATGGCTGGCAGCCCGAAGGACGCCTTCGGCATGGTCCGTTACGCGTTGCCGCACATGCATCGAGGCACGCTAAAGGTAGGCGATGACGCGCCCGACGCCCGCCTTGTCGCGCTGGACGGTTCGAGCCACTTTCACATCCGCGAGCGCACCGGTATCCGCCCGTTGGTCCTGGTCTTCGGCAGCTATACCTGACCCCCTTTCCGTCGCCAGGTCGGCGACGTGGCCAAGATCTACGACGATTACAAAGATCACGCCGACTTCCTGACGATCTACGTCCGCGAAGCACACCCCACCGACGAGTGGCAGATGAAATCCAACGTCAAGGACGACGTCTGCTACGCTCAGCCGAAGAACCTCGAGCAGCGCGTAGCCATCGCCAACGACTTCATAAAGCGCTTCAGCTATCCCGTGCCGTTTGGCATCGACGACATGAGCAACGCGGCGAATGACGCGTACGCTGCCTGGCCGGAGCGGCTTTACATCATCGACGAATCCGGTCACATCGCCTATCGCGGCGGGATGGGTCCGTTCCACTACAATCCGGCCGAAGCCCGCGCATGGCTGGCTGCGCGCTTCGGCGGAGTAACTCCGCCCGCATCGAATTCAGCCCCCAGCCAACCGTTTGCACGCTAGCCAACGCCGAGCCGTCGGCAGATCTCATCGACGATTTGCTCGGGTGGAGGGCGGATGTCCACGATGATCGCGTCCGACGGCTCTTCGAGATCTGCAAACTGAGCGGCAAGAATGTGGTGGTCCGCAAAGTGCCCTTTGCGAGCAAGCAGCCGCTGGTAAATCAGCTCGTAAGTGCCCTTCAGGTACACGAATCTCACTTCGGGCCCGGTCCCCAGCTCCTGGCGGTAGCTTTGCTTCAGTGCCGAGCAAGCCAGCACGGCGTTTCGCTTCTCCGCGATCCATCGCGTAATCTGCTCATGAAGGGCGGCAAGCCAGGGCGCCCGGTCCGCATCGGTCAACGGAACCCCCTGCTTCATCTTTTCTTTGTTAGAAGCCGAGTGGAAATCGTCGGCGTCTGCAAACTCCCAACCCAGCCGCTTGGCGAGGAGGATGCCGACGGTGGTCTTTCCGGAACCGGTCACTCCCATTACCACAACTATCATGCGTTCTGCGGCCTCATTTGCCGCCGCGCAGCAAGAGAATGACGTCGAGCAGGACGAGCACGGCAACAACCACCTCCAAAGCGAACATGCGCCGCTCGTTGAACTGCGCGACCATAAATTCGTAGAGCTCGCCTGCGGTCTTCAGTTTTTCGGCAACCAGCGTTTTGTAGTCGTTCACCCCGATTTTTGCCGAACTCAGGCGATACACGCGGGCGTAGTATGTGTCGCTGATGAATTTGACGGCGTACTCGGTTCTCTCCGCCAAATCCATGATGTCCAGGCGGATTCCATTCAAACGCCCGGCCCGCCGCGGCAATCGCCACCGGGACAGAAAACTCTCATGTCCTTCCAGAGAGCTGTAGACGTTTGAAAGCAGGTTCGTGAGCAGCTCGTCGTAGTAGCGAAACTCCAGCAATTGCATGTTCGCGTATTCGAGGAGGTCGATCACAGCGGAGGTGGCGTCGGGCTTGTCATAGACCAGGGCCGCCGCCCAACCCACCACAACCAAATCGCTTGGGTAGTACGATAGGGCGGCACGCACGACCTCATCGCGCTCGGCAGCGGAAAGCGAGACGAGTTCGCCGCGGACGAGCTGGGTGATCTGATCGCTATAAGATTGCAGAAGTTCCGCAGCTGTGGCAGAGCGGCCGTCCGTGTGCTGCGCCGACTGAAGATCGATAACGAGATAATCTTCATCCAGCCATTTTGGCGATGGTTTGATCAGCGCGGGACGAAAGCGTTCCAAGCGACTATGCAGCAATTCTTCCGCGGCCTTCTCGACCTCCGGTGCGTTCATCCAACGGCAGGATTGCGGACTCAAGGAATCGAGCTCGCCCTCGAATTCCGTGGCAAATTCAACGGAGGCAACGCCGAACCAGTAGTACTTGATCCTGGCGTCTAGTTTCTCGCCGGTCGGCAGCGCAACCGCGCCTATCGCCTCAAGAATCGGCGCAGTTTGCACTTGTGCGTACTCCGGAGTGCGGTGAACGAAACCCGGCGATCGAGGCACCGCTTCCGGACCCAACAGGGGACCCAGGCGTTCCAGATCAATCGCTTCGGCGATGTCAAAGAAGCTGAGTATCCGGAAGTAGCCTCGCACGATCATCCGTGGGAAGAGCGGTCCTCTCTAAAGCCGGGTGCCAACGGCGAAAGACCATCCTACACCACGCGTGAAGGCTTCAAGGTAGGCAGGGCCAGGGGCAGAGCATCTACTTTTTCGGGGGGGAGGCCACCTTTGGCTCCGCGGCAGGCTTCACATCCGCTGCGGACTTCTGCAAATCGGTCACCGGCGTGGAATCGAGCTCATACAACGCCGGCTCGCTCTCGCGTTTCGCGACATACTTCTCGCCGATCTTCGAAATGAGCACTTTCTCGACGCGCTTGTTGTCGTTCGAGGTCACTGTTACATCCAGGAGCGGCGTCGCAAATCCGGAATCAACGAACTTGCTCGCGGAAAGATCGCGGACCTTGTCGACAAACGATTGGACGCTGATCACGTCCATTTTCTTGCCGTCGGACCACCAATCCTGTCCGCCTTTGGTCAGGAAATAGGATTTTGCTCCGTCGTGCATCTCGACTTTGTTGGGCTCTTCAAAGCCGAAATCGAACAGCTTCTTGTTGCGAAAATCGTCGACGCTCTTGTCGAGTCCTTGTCCGAGATCGCTGGCGACTTTGTACATGCCCGCGACGGTGCTGCTTTTCGCGTAGTAATCGGCTTTATTTTTGCGAACTTGTAGTTCTTGGGTCCCGGACGCATCGGTTACTTTCGCGGTCGCGATCGGAGTGCCCGAAGCGAACGCCGTCGCAGCTTTTTTTCCATCGATATCGGACGCACTGAAATCCATTTTTGCGTCCTTCAACTTGCGCGTCAGGTCCTCTACCTGAAAATTGTCTGCACGCAACGGCTTGGGCTTTACGATCTGCCAGGCGTCTTTGTTGCGGCCAAGCACGATATCTTCCTTCTTGGCAATCAACTCAATCTGGCTAACTTTGTCGAAGTCCGCGGTCAGCAGCCGTTTGTCTCGAACATCGTTGGCGCTCTTATCGACGCTTGTCTTGGTGTAACTCGCAACCGTGAATACTCGCGAATCGCCCGCGAGCATCGCAAACGCTCCGCTTCCGGTGGGCGTATCGTCTCCAATCAGGAGTCTTTGTGATTTGTTGTCCTTCGTCGTGATATCCGCTTCGAGCGACGGCCGTGTCAACCCATATTGATTTAAATCGTTCGCGTGGTCATCGACCAACCGCTCCGAGCCGAGCGACGACAAGGTGGAAACCATGCTCGAAACGGCCTCCTGATCAGCGCCCAGCGCCCGGGGAGAGGTAATCTGCCATTTGCCGGCTTCGTTCTTCGCCAGCGAGACTTCCTCTGTGCCCTTCTTCTTGATCTCGATCTTCGAGATATCCCCGTCTTTGAGAGCGAGTATCTTGGGCGGGGTGTCAGCCGATGCAGTGGAGGTAGTCTCGGTAGGTTTGCGATGATCGGACCAGTACAGCGTCCCGGTGAGCGCCGCTAGGACGGCGGCAGCAACGATTAATCCGCTCGTTTTCATGGAAGTTGTCCTGACATGCCCTAACGAGTCCAGAGGTTTACCTTACCTCCGGCGCCACCACACCGACACACCGGCGAAGATTACGATAAGTGGCAGCACGAACTGGCTGGTGATGCGCACCAGGTTCAATTGCCCGCGAGTCATGGTGATACGGCGGTCTTCCCGATCCTTCGGACGAATAGAAATCAGGTCTTCATCCGACGACAGCCAGTTCATGGCGTTCAGCGCGAGATCGCGGTTGCCATTGAAATTAATGAACGAATTTGCCGCCCAGGATGAACTCCCGATAACGACAAAGCGCCCCTGCGAATTTTCCTTGCCAGTGTTGTACGAACCCGCAGCCGCAATCGTCAGCGGTCCCTTCTTGTTCTTTGGATCGTTCGGATCGACGTTCGGCGAATCCAACTTGTTCGTTGCCAGGCTGGTATCCGAGGAGCCAAACAGCTTCTCTACCGTGGCCTTCCCGGCACTCTTAATGTCCAGGGAACGCGAGAGCGGGAATCCCGTCGCCGAACCCTTCATCTCGCTCACGATCGGGTGGGAATTGTAGGCAGTGACGAGCGCTACCTGCGGACCCAAACCCGCGAGCTGCCCAATCGGATTTAAGTCCAGGATCAGATCTCTGTCCGGCGTAACGCCCCAACTCTGCACGAGGGCCGCCAGCGCTTCGTTATCTGCGATTTCCGAACGCCCCATCTTCAACGGCGGATCGAGTAGAAACAGCGCCCTCCCGCCGTCCTCGACGAACTTCTTGATGGCGTCCACTTCGGACTGTTGATAGTCGCCGCTCGGACCGCCAACCACCAGCACCGTACAGTCGCTGGGGATCTCAGCCTTTTGCAATAAATTGATCGATTTCGCGCTGTAGTTGTCCTTCCCGAGCAGCTCCTTAAACCGGGAATAGCCGCTTCGCTCGGTGTCGTCGATTTGATGCTCGCCGCTGCCGGTCACGAAGCAAACGGTGCGCGTGCTGTTCTTTAGGTCGCGAATGAAGGCTCCGGTAATTCCTTCCTCGTTCAGACTCTTGGCTTCTTCCTTTTTCGCGCCGATCTGCACGATCGCGGTGCCGTAATTCTTGATTCCCGCCTCGCGCGCTGCCTGGGGTTCCTTGTCGGGATCGACGTACTTGATGTGCACCTTGGGCGATAGATTCGCGTATTGATCCAGTTGGTCCTTGCCCCGCGTAAATTCCCTGCCCTGGTCGAAGTACGTGATGGTTGCGTCCTGCTTGAGTCCTTTAATAATCTTTGAGGTCTGATCGGAAAGGCTGTAGCGCTTGTTGGAAGTCGCGTCGTAGGATTTGTTGTAGCGGTTGGCCAGTGTGTTGGCCACCGAGAAGATGGCCACAATCACCAGAATGTAGAGCGTCGCGTAAGCCGCGTACTTCGTTTGCCTTGCCTTCAAGAACTGGGTACCCACCTAGGACCTCCACCGCAGCGATTCCATCGAGCGCGACGTCAGGAACAGCCCCAAAAAGATCAACGTCACGTAAAAGACCGCGTCCTTCACGTCCAGCAGGCCTTTTGAAAAGGACTCAAAATGAGTAATCACCGACATGTAGGAAACGACTTGCGCCCAGGTCGAGGTATCGTATCCATTCCCACTCACCCATCCAAGAATCCAGAGAAGTAAGCACACACCGAACGTCGCTCCGCCAGCGATGATCTGGTTCTTCGTCAGCGTCGAGATGAACGTCCCGATGGCCAGCAGCGCACCCGCCTGTAGCAGCAAGCCTAAGTAACCAATCACGAGCGGCTTCCAATCGGGCTGCCCGTATTTGAAAAGGAAGGCGAAATTCAGGGCCGTGACGAGGAGCATGGCCGTGTACATCGTCATCGCCGCCAACCATTTTCCTAAAATCACTTCGACGTCATGTATAGGCGAAGTGGCCAGTAACTCGATCGTGCCGGTGCGCTTTTCTTCTGCAAACAGCCGCATGGTGATCATGGGGATGAAAAACAGGCCGACCACGCTCACGTTTTGCAATAACGGTCGGATCATCTCTTCATTCACGTTCATCGGAAACATTTGGCCGCGCATCTGCGATTCCATGCCCGCCACCACGAACGAAAACAGCACATTCCAGAAAAAGAATCCGAAGATCAGCCCAAACATTGTCAGTAGCAAATACGCAACCGGCGAAACGAAGTAGCTGCGCAGCTCCTTGCGGCAAATGATCCAGACGTTTCGCATCTACTTGGCCCCCATTGCCACAGGTACTTCTACTGGATTGGGCAGCGGCTCTCCCGTGAGCTGCAGGAAGATCTCCTCCAAGCTCACCGCTGTCGGGCGCAGCTCGTTCAGGTCCCAGCCCGACTCCACCACCGCGCGCGCCAGGTCACCCCGAATCGAACTCTCTTTCCGGCTCTCCACCTCAAATATGGAGCGGTTCTGCCTTTTGTCTTTGAACAGCACCCGGCTGACGCCGGAAATCTGCTCGAGCCGCCGCTGCACTGTCGCCGAGTCGATTTCCCCGTTGCGCCCAGCTACTTCCACAAGCAAAGACTCGGCGCCGCGCGCGCGGTTCTGCAAATTGCTGACTGAGTCCGTCGCCACCAGCTTACCTTTGGCAATGATGATCACCTGCTGGCAGGTCTGCTCGACTTCCGGCAGGATGTGCGTGCTCAGAATAATGGTGTGATCGCCGGCCAAGCCCTTGATCAACTCGCGGGTCTCGTTGATCTGCTTGGGATCGAGGCCGGAAGTAGGCTCATCGAGAATCAGCACATCGGGATTGTGAATGATCGCTTGGGCCAGTCCCACGCGCTGCCGATAGCCTTTCGACAACTTCCCGAGCAGCTTGTCCCTGACATCTGTCACCGCGCAACGCCCGAGCACGTAGTCAACTCGCTTGTCTAGCTCCGCTCCAGACAATCCCTTGAGCTGGCCGACGAACGCCAAATACTCCGCCGTTCTCATTTCCGGGTACAACGGAGGCGTTTCCGGCAAATACCCAATCCGCTTCTTGACCTCCAGCGACTGCTCGAGCACATCGAAGCCCGCCACCGTAGCCACGCCAGACGTGGGGGGTAAAAAGCACGTCAGCATCCGCATGGTGGTCGTCTTGCCGGCGCCGTTGGGCCCAAGAAAGCCGACAATCTGGCCCTTGCCAACCTCAAACGAGATATGGTCGACAGCCGTGTGCCGCGCGTACCTCTTCGTAAGCTCGGTTACTGTAATCATAGACTTTTAAGTTTTGGAAACCAGAAGCACAACTCTTCGAACCATCCCAAGTAGCTTGAATTACCTAAAGCCGAATCCCTATGTTAAGAAGCCGGACGCCCTCGTGTCAACCGCTCATTCACACTCCGGCCCGGCGGGACAGAGGGTCCCGCCGGTCCCCAACCTGGCCCATGTCGATAACTGCTTTGCGGTGGATGGCGAACATCTAGTTCGGTTGTTTGATTTCGGGCCCTGCTTGGACGATGCTGCCCTTGACGAGTTCCGTCTTCACCTCGGACTTCTGCCCGGCAAGCAAGTTCACTTCCGTCTCAAACGTTCGATAGCCCGGCAGTTCGACTTTGATTTGGTGCTTGCCTGGGCTGATCAACATGGAATGCAGTGCACCACCGAATTCACTCGCGTGTCCCACGAACTTGCCGTCAAGAAACACCGCAGCGCGGCCAGGCTCAATGTTTAGCTTCAACGTAGACGTAACGTCAGGCGACGTCGCGCGCGGGCTCAGGTGCAAGACCACTTGAACAGTTTGTGACTGTGCGGGTTCCACGACGACTTTTGTGACGAAGTCATTGTAGCCGGACTGGCGCACCGATACCTCGTGCTCGCCGGGCATCAACATCACCTTCTTGTCCCCGTGGAGTTCCTTCAGGAAACCCACGTATTGGCCATCGATCCAGACACCTGAATCCTTCTCCACTTTCGTGGCACCTTCAAATTTGACCTCGCCCATTACCTTGCTGCTTTGCGCCGAGACCAGGCTCGCCGCCATGAATACACAAATGCATGTGACTAAAACCGTCGCTCGTTGAAATCCAGACATACTTGAATCCCCCTTCTCAAATACTAGTGCCCGAGGCCATAGTTTTCGAGGAGCGATCACACTCCACAAAACATCGATGCCCCGCCCTTGATAAGTTATTGAAAAACCAGCAACTATAAAATCAGGGACTTTTGGTATAAGCCCTAACTAAATTGTTACCCTGCTCGGAACTTAGCCTGCCCCACGGGCCAAGTGCCATCGCTTCGGGCAGAGGTTGTGACCAACAGGTCAACACCTCCAATATTACGCTCGGAACGTTTGCCGTGCTGTCTTGATTTAGGAATGTGGCTAGTTTGTTCCGTCTTGTCCCGCGCGAGCCGTATTCCCGCTACTACCGCGCACGATACACTGCTCACGCCCGCCGCTCGGAGCCGTCTATGCCACACAGAGTGGCGTGGAATCGGCAAAGCAAACCCAAACCAAGGGGGAATGTCTATGCGCAATGTGTACAGCTGTTTTCTGGGCCTGTTTTTGGGATGCGGCTGCCTCGCGGACAGTGCCCAGGGGCAATTCAAAAATGGCGGACAGGCGACGGAGCTGAAACTCCCGACGCTGAGCCAACGTGCGGTCAACACGCAGCGAATCGGCCTGACGGACATAACCATTACCTATTGCCGCCCGCTCGTCGGAGGGCGCACTCTCTGGGGCAAGGAGGTTCCTTACGGCCAGGTTTGGCGCGCCGGCGCTAACGAAAACACCGTCATCGCCTTCACCGACGATGTCTCGGTCGAAGGCCATGCCTTGCCCGCCGGCAGCTACGGACTGCATGCGATCCCCACAGCCGATCAGTGGACGATCATCTTCTCGAAAAACTCGACCTCCTGGGGCAGCTTCAGCTACAACGAAAACGAGGACGCTCTTCGCGTCACCGTGAAGCCTCATCCCGCCGAGTTCGAGGAAGCCCTCTCCTACACCTTTGACGATGTCAACCCCAATTCGACCACGGCCACTCTGCGATGGGAGAAGCTTGCCGTTCCTTTCCGCGTCTCGGTCGATGTGAACACCATTGTTTACCGCAGCATCCAGAACCAGCTTCGCGGTGTCGGAGGATTCACCTGGGCAGGCTACGACGAGGCGGCCAACTGGCTGCTCGACACCAACTCCCAACTCGATCAAGCCATGAAGTGGGAAGAACGTTCGATCCTTAGCGAAGAGCGTTTCGACAATCTCCTTACGAAATCGCAGATCCTCGAGGCTCAGGGAAAGAAGCAAGAGGCTGAAGCGGTGAAGGCCAAGGCGTTTGAATTCGCCTCGGGCTTCCAGCTCCATGCCTACGGCCGGGGCCTGCAATTCCAGAAGAAACAGGACGAAGGTTTCGCCGTTTTCCAGATCAACATCAAGAAGCATCCCAATGAGTGGTACACGCACGGGGAACTAGCGCGCATAGCCTCGGCCAAGGGTGACTTTGCCACCGCCACCAAGGAATTGAATCTGGCGCTTGCCAGCGCTCCCGACGGCGCCAAGCCCGGAATCAAGGGTCTGATCGCCCGCGCGGAGAGGAAAGAGGACATCAACCCCTAGAACTAGCTGCATGTTGAGAAGGTCGGTTGAGGTTCGCACCTGAGAAGACCGCCTCAGAACCTCAGCGGGAAGAAAACTGACAGGAGGTTGGCCGTAAGCCGCACCCTGCCCTGCCGCATCTGAAGGGCAGGGCGTTTTTTTGTATCACCGACCCTAGCGGGCCAGTCGAAACTTCGCGCTTGTTGCGACCACCGTCAAACAGCTATTGTTCAAGGGAACTCGCGATCGGCCCGTGCAGACAACCAGGTCGCCGGTCCTGTAAGCTACCGGCGCACCCTTCCCCATCTTGGATATCGGCCGGAGGCTTGCGGCATGAAACTCGGGATTCGAAGATCCTTTCAAGTCTTGGTGCCAGGCACGTCACTGCGAAGGCGAATTGCCTACAGCCTGGCCATCGTCAGGCTCATTCTGGTCCCGGTGATCGTCCTGTCCGTCTACTATCTCCTCCAAATCGGATGGCTTGTCGACCGCATCGTCAGCTTCGATGCGCCGGCCGCGACCCTCGCCCAACAAGCTTCCATCGAGATGCTGCAAGCCCGCCACACGGAGCGCAACTACTTGCTGCTGTACGACCCTTCCTCTCTCCAGGCAAATCGCGATTCCATCCAGAGGATGGAACAAATCCTCACGGCAATCCGTGATCTCCACCCCTCGGATCAAACCGTCACCCAGCAGGCACTGGATGCCCTGCATCGCTACAGCGAACGATTCCAAGCCGCGGTCACCGCCATCGGACAGCCGGGACAAGCGCCCGCGGACCGCGTGGACGCGGTCCTGGTCACTTACGAGAAGGATCTCGAAGATCTTCTCAAAAGTACCCGCTACAAAACGCGGGCCCAACTGGTCGACGAACTTCGCAATCGCGTCGGCTCCTTTGACGCGCAAATCACCAAGACCGTTCAGGAAGGAAATCCCGCGCTCCGCAAAATTACCGCGGACCTTCAGAGCTCCGGCCAAGAAGTCCTCGATCTGACTGCCAGTCTAGAAGCGCGAAGCTGGAGCCGCATCGAATACGATCACAACAAAGCGCGCCGCATGATCTCTCGTGCCGAATGGTCGCTGACCGTCGTTTCCGCGATCACCCTGCTTGTAAGCGTATGGGTCAGCTTCGTCCTTCCCCGCCAAGTCGTCGTGCCGCTTCTCAATTTGAAGGACGCCGTCGACCATGCCGCTGCCGGCAACTACGAAATCGATTTCGACATCCAAGGCGAGGCCGAAGTCGCCCAGCTCGCCAACAGCATTCGTCTGCTCATCAGTCACATGCGCGAAACCATAGGCCTTTCCTAAACAATCGCCCTGTGAGCCACCTCGGAGCTGAAACGCGCGGGCCAGGAGCTAGATTTCTAGATCCAAATCCAAGTGCTTGTGAAGGGCTAACGATTGCGCTATTTGTGGGTTTACTCGCAACTCTGGCGGTCAGCGTCGTGGAGCCGAATGCCTCAAGGTTGGTCGTTGAGAAGTACCGCGTCCCGCTATGTCGCGCACCGAAGATGCGAGGTTGACACCGGCACCTGACTGCCGTATGGTCTCCTGAAAAGCCGGTCAAAATCGGAACTCCCGGGCCCATCGCGAGGACCTGCCGATTTGGAGGTGAACGATGCCACTAGACCTCATGACCCTGTCGTTGGTATCCCAGCCAGTTACCGTAGCAGAGGGCGTGCGAATCCTCGAACGCGATCAGTACCGCTGCCAATATTGCGGACTCGACGGTACGGCCAGCTTCGACAACGCTCTGGCCATGTCCGTTGATTTCGTGGTTCCACGCGCTCGCAAAGGCAAGAAGGACCCACGCAATCTTGTGGCGTGCTGCCGCGCCTGCAACATGATCAAAGGCCGTCGGGTCTACGCGAATCTGGAAGAAGCCAAAGCCTACGTGCTTGCGCGCCGCGAGGAGCTGCGCAAAGCGTGGGAGTCGAAGACTGCGCGGCCCCTCAGCAAAACGGCCAAGGCGTAAAACGCGCCCGGCGCCGCTTCCAGGGCCATCGGAAGCCCCACCGAAAAACGTGAGGCTACGCCTGCCCTAAATTAGAGTAGCGCGAATGATGCCTTCCTATCCGAGTGGGCGCGACTACGAAGCTTGTCTCTGGCAACCCTGGCCAAAGCCGGCCCGTGCGACCTTCTAGTCCGTTGTCTGTTCGCAGCGGACGCGACGGCCTCCAAAGCACCCTTCCCTGTGGGGCCCCATGGTTTGGGGAACCGCCGTTTCACGCAAGCCGGTATACCCGAATCGCATTTTCGTAGAAAAGCTTCTTCTGGTTAGCCGTTCCCGCGCTGCGTGTAAGCGAGGAAAGAGCTTCGACCCACTGCACATAGCGAGCGGAAAGCGTGCACACCGGCCAGTCGCTACCAAACATCACGCGATCCCAGCCAAAGCATTCAATCGCGTGATCGATGTACGGGCGTAAATCCTCCGGCGTCCAATTTTTCGGGTCCGCATAGGCCACCAGCCCGGAAACCTTGCAGAAAACATTCGGAAATTGGGCGATTTCACGGATGTTGTCGCGCCACGGATCGAGGATCCTTTCTTTTATTTGCGGGACACCACAATGGTCGAGGATGAACGTGACATCCGGGCACCGCGAAACCAGACGAACGGCGAGAGGTAGTTGCCGGGCAAGGACGCAAAGATCGAAGGAAAGCCCGTAGCCCGTCAGGCGACGGACATTTCCAACGAATGTTTCGCTCTGCCCCAGATCGTCCGGCTCAGTGTGCAGGACTCGTCGAATCCCTTTGAGTTTCGGGTGGCCGGTGATTTTCTCCAAGTAGGCCATGAACTCTTTGCTTTCTGGCCGACCACATGCCACCACACCCTCCAGAGGATTGTCTGCCCGGTCCGCAAGCTGGAGAAGGTGCTTGGTTTCGTCAACCATGAAGGACTCGTCCACATCGGCCTCCAGATGAACCGACTTTTCGATCGGAAGGCCGTTGGTAGCGTCGAGGTAGTCGCTCATGCGGAAGGAGCGATTTAGAACCGGCAATTGCCGGAGCCAGGCATAGTGAAATAGATCCAGATCCCAGAGATGTTGGTGCGTGTCAACGATCTTCATGGACTTTCAATCGACGTGAAAGACCTCCTCCATCGCTGCCCACCACTCACCTTCGCCGCGGGTGTCGAGGGGCTTCTGCATGGGTTCCATGATCGCCCACCACTCTTGCGTCTTGGGATCGCTTGCGATCTTCGCCATATCCGCTTGGTAATCCGTTCCATGGTATTCGTAATAGCCGAACAACAAATCATCCTTCAAGAAGATAGAATAGTTGCGGATGTTGCTTCGCCGAATGGTGGCGAGAACCTCCGGCCACACCTCAGCATGGTAAGCCTTGTAGGACTGCATGGTTTCCGCCTTTACCTTTATTACCGAACCGTATCGCTTCATTCCTCTGCTCCCGGATCACGCCGCGTACAACGAAAACGTCAGTTCCTGCGAGTTCCCGTTAGGCGGTCACTCGCAGCGGGCAGGTTCTGAAGCACGCCGATCGCGTTTTTCGCATCAACGTCATCGGGATTGAGCTGCAGCGCGGCCCGAAGCTCCTTTTCCCCGTCTTCCAAATTTCCCGTTCGGCAGTACATCAAGCCAAGATTTCGGTGCAGGTGCGCGGCCTCCCGGCACTGCCCACAGAGCGCAATGGCCTCTTTCATTTGCGCTAGAGCCTGAGGCCAGTTCTCCGCGTTGGCCGCCTGGATCGCGAAATTTCCGAGCTGGCCGACGCGATCGGTGATCTGCTGGTTCTTTTGCAGGGTGTCGAACCGATCTTGGTATTGTTGCGCTTCAGGGTCGTGCAACTTGGTCAAGGTTCTGGCGAGGTTATAGAGAGCTTCGGACTGGTTTGGAGTGGTTTGGAGTGCCAATTTCCAATGGGCGATGGCCTCGGACGTCTTGCCCGCGCGCTCCAGGTTTCTACCCAAAAGGTATTGAGCGTCGGCGTTGTCGGGCTGAAGCGCCACGACTTTTTGCAAGAGTTCCGTGGCACGCTCCATCCGATTGCCTTGCCTCTCAGTGAGAGCGAGGAAGTAGAACGCACCCGCGAAATCGGGCTGCAGACGCAAGGCTGTCTCTAGCTGCTTGCGGGCGAGATCGTACTTGCCGGTTTCAAAATAAAAGCGACCCAGATTGTAATGGACGCCCGGTGAAGCGGGATTCAGCCGTGCGGCTTCTGTGAACTCCTTGAATCCCGTTGTCCGATCATACTGGTCTACGAGCGCGATGCCCAGGTTCAGGTGAGCATCAGCGGAATCCGGCTGAAGGGCAACAACTCGGCGAAAGCTCTCAACCGCCTCCGCCGAGCGCCCTGTTTTGGCTTCGAGCTTACCGAGCGCACTCTGGACGTCTACGTTCTGAGGATCGATTTGGAGGGCCGAGCGGAATTCCTGTTCCGCTTCGGAAAACTGGCCTTGCCTCGCCATGGTCAGGCCCAAATTTACTCGCGCCTGGATATTTTTCTGATCCTTCTGGATGGCTTGCCGAAAAAGATCCGCAGCCTGCTGGTCCTTTCTTTGCAAAGTATTTAAGACACCCAAGCTGAAATAGGCAGGCGCAAAGTTGGGATCAATTCGCAGGACAATCTCGAATTCCTCTGCGGCTTTATCGAAGTTCCCCTCTTGCTGAAACAGCGTACCCAATGCGTTATGGGACGCACCTGAATCGGGCTTGCGGCGCACGGCAGCTTGCAATTCGCTGGCGGCACGAGCGCGGTCGCCCTTCGTCAGAAGCGCCAGGCCCAGGTTGTAGTGAGTTTGCCAATTCTGACCGTCCAGGCGTAGCGAAGCTTCGAAGGCTGAAATGGCGCAGGCGACGCGGCTGTCCCGCGCATAAAGAGCTCCGAGGGTGTTGTATGCACCGGGCGTGGGGTGCTCGCGGATGGTTTCAAGTAAAGCGCTGATCTGCTCCGACCGGTGATCTTGAACCAGACATGACTTGGGCAAGGCCGGAGAGGATTCGGGGGTGGAGCCGCGCTCGGCGGGTGCGCGGTTCTGCGCGACGATGGGATTTGCGACTGTGAGGACCAGCAAGGCAGCTAGCCTCAGGAGGCGCACGGTTCCAGGCTCCATGTGACTCCTGACCTCCTTGGGGGAGTATAAGGGCTGGGACACACATCTTGCCAACCAAACGAGAGCATCGAAAAATCCGGGTGTTTGTTGACTTCCCGCCCGCCCGACCCCCTGCCACTCTCCCGCGGCAGGCGCGAGGCTAGCCGGTCCATGCAGGCCAGGCGCCGAGTAGGCCAGGAGGGGCCTACCCTCATCAGTCGCGCAGTTGCGCAAAACGGTCGGCTCTATCGAGCCTCCCGTTTTGCTCAGGGCACCATCAGAAGTAGAGCTTCAGGCCGAATTGCAACTGACGGGCCGTATTTGCGGTGCTGGAGATGGTCCCAAACTTATTGCCATCGCTGATGTTTACGTCCGGAATATTCCATACCGGAGTGTTTGTCAAATTGAAGGTCTCGAAGCGGAATTCGAGTTTCTTGCTCTCGGTGATCGGGAATTGCTTGAACAACGAGAGATCAAGGTTCTTGAATCTGTCCGACCGCAGTGTATCTCGGCCCAGATTGCCGAACGTGCCTGGAGCCGGGACGGCAAAGGCAGCAGGGTTTAGCCATTGCGAAGGGGAACGGTTGGAGGCATAGGGATTGCCACCGAGGAAGTTCAGCCGCTCGTAGTTGCCAAAACCGAGTGCACAACAAGCGGTATTAGCCGCTATGTGTGCGATATCGCCGGATACGCCGACGAAGAAAGGTGTCCCCGAACTGAATGACGCTATTCCGTTCAGCGTCCAGCCGCCCACGATGTAGTTCAAAATCCCATTATTCGACGTATACTTCTGGCCCTTGCCGAAGGGTAGCTGATAGACCCAGGCCGCCGAGAAGATTTGCGGCACGTCCGTGCCAGCCGGGCCCTTGTCATTCTTTAGAGTGTAGGGGTTCTGGATGCTGCAGCCTTCCACGCCATACCAACCGGTGCAGCCGAGATCCAAGGTTTTTGACCACGTGTAGGAAACGAGATAGGTCAGCCCGTGGAAGGCCCGGCCGTTCAGCGAGGCTTGCAGGGCATCGTAACTGCTCTTCCCAATCGCCGTGTCGAAGTCAGCCGGTGTGATGTAGGAGTACGGCGAGCTGGTGGTGGCGCCGGACGGTAAGTAGTTGGCGACCGCCGATGGTGTCTTACCGGTGTTCCCCGAAAACCCAATGTCGAGGCGATGGCCACGCGAGCCCACGTAGTTGGCGGTCAGGACGGTGCTCGAGCCCAGTTCATGTTGGATGCCGAAATTAAACTGATCGGCGTAGGGACGTTGCATGTGTGGATCGGCGTACCAGTTAAAGCCGGTAAATGGGCTGGGCCCGGCAATCGCTGGGCCCGTGCCGCTGGGGGCCTCGGCCAAACCCGCAGTCGGCGGAGCGTTGAGTGGGTTCAAGCTGCCACCGAGCTGGCCAGTATCCGGCCACGATCCCTCATAGTTCTGAGCACTCTGCGTAACGGCGGCCCAGTTGTCGTAAAACCTGCCATAAGCGGCTCGCAGAACCGTAGTGCGCGACAACTCGTAGGCGAATCCGACTCGTGGTTGGAAATTCGTGAGGTCATTTTGAAAGATGGCGCCGTTGGCATGTGGAGTCACAACCACGTTCGCCGGAAGATAGCTCTGCCCTGGCTGAGGGTTCGCACCCCCTGGGCCGATGCCAAAAGGAATACAGGGAGGCGTCGGATTGGTTTGTGCACACATTGGAGGCAAGTTCGTCAGAACGTAGGTTCCGTTGTTAAAGTTTAGATCGCCGGTGAATCCATTGCCGTCCTTCAAGCTGCCATAAATAGGCATGAGCGTCAGGTCGTACCGGAGACCAAGATTGACCGTCAATTTGTTGGTGACCCTCCAAGAGTCCGCGAAGTAAGCGCCGTCCACCCAGCCGCCGTGTTCTGTCTCCTTCACGTTCCGACGCTTAAAGCTGTTTGGCACGCCCAGGAGGAAGGAAGCCAGGGAGGTGCCTCCGGGTTGCTCCACGCCGTTGACGAGATTGTTCTGCCCCGAGGCATCCGAAGTATTTGCAGAGGAGAAAACCTCGGAGGCGTTTAAGTACAGCGCGTTGGCATTGTTGGTGGCAAAGTCCGCACCCATTTTGAAAGTGTGGCGCCCATAGGTCTTGGTAAAGCTTCCACCGAGTTGCCAGATGTTCGTCCCCTGCGTACGGTCGGTGTGCGCCGCGCCATGGGCGCTCGGGTCGATGTTCCCTATGAAGCCATTTATGGTGACGTTGGGGATCAGAGAAACACCGCCGATAAAACCGGTCGCGAAACTCGGCGAGAAACCCAGGCTGGTTCCGCTCGCGCTCGTCGCATAGCTGGAACCTTGGGAGATATCCAAAAGTACGCGCCCGAAATGGGTCTCCAGCAACGCGCTACTGGAGAATGTGTGCAGGTATCCCACTCCCACCGTGTAGCCGTTGGTAATTTGAAAGTGGGACAATCCGCTAAATCCGCCGGAACCCGTGACGGGTTGCCGGAATTGACCCCAGCGGGCGAAAACACTGTTGTTGGCCGTGAACTGGTGATCCAACCGTGCGCTGAACTCATCCTGGCGCACAATCGACTTCGTGTTGTCTACCGCGTTACCCTTCGCCGTGGCAGCAGTGTTGGAACTAGGAAAGATCGCTTTGGCGTACGCGATCATGTTCGGGTCGAGCATATCCGTTGGAATCTTGTTGCAAGGAGTGCCGGACGACTGAATCCCGTTTGTGTCCGGCGACGGGTTGCCACTTGCGTCGCAGAGGAAGCGAGAATTGGAGAACCCTGTTTTGCTACCGGCGTTCTGCACGATGCTGAAGGGGTTAAAGACTTGACCCCCAAAAGGCACGCCCCCAACGGTAGTCAGATCGCCGCCGAGTTCCGCCGAAGTTGGTACGCTGTATATGTTGGACGCGGCGCTGTGGAGCCGAAATCCCTCATACGCTGCGAAAAAGAATGTCTTGGGAGCCCCCGAGTGGTGCCATGGGATGTACAGCGGGCCTCCCCCTGCGACCCCAAACTGATTCTGCTGAAACGGAGTCACGCTGGTAAGAAACGGGTTTCGTGCATCGAACCTAGTGTTCCGGACGAACTCCCAAAGGGCTCCATGATATTGAGTCGTTCCCGACTTCGTCACTACGTTGATGATGCCGCCGAGCGCACCGCCGTAGGAAGTATCATCGTTATGTGACTGCACCTTGAATTCCTGGATGGCATCGACAATCGGCGCAATGGCGTACGTGCTTCCAAACGAGCCCTGATCGTTAATCCCGTCGAGCAAGTAGAGATTGCTGCGGTTGGTCTGGCCGTTTATCGAAGGATAGGAGAAGGTGCCGATGGGATTGGACCAGATGCCGCCACCGGTTGCTGAGTTCTGCGATACGTTCACGGTGCTGACCCCTGGGGTCAGATTCAGCAATTGAGTGAAATTGCGCCCATTCAACGGGAGGTCATTGACCTGCTGCCTAACCACCGCCACGCCCAGCTCGGAGGTGGAGGTTTCCAGGGCCATTGCCTCCGCCGCCACGGTAATGCTCTCTGTGACCGAACCCGTCGCCAAAGTGACATCGAGAGTCGCGGTTTGGTTGACGACCAGAGTGAGGTTGGCTTGCACGGCTGACTTGAAGCCTTGTTTGCTGACTTTCAGGTCGTAGTCGCCGGGTTGAATGTCGGGAATGACGTAGATCCCAGCGCTATTGGTCGATGTCGTGCGGTCCAGGTTGGTAGCCTTGCTATGCAGCACGACCGCTGCGTCAGGGACGACCCCGCCGGAGGTGTCGTATACGGTACCTTTGATCGAGGCGATCGCCTGACCTAGAGCGGTTCCCGGTAGCAACCCGCAGAGACTACACAACACGGTGAGCCCCATACCGAGGGACCAAAAATTTGCACGGCTACGAAAACTAAAGAGTGTCATCGTCGCTCCTCCTGACCTCGAACGAGCAAA
>Ga0209526_10000105_pt1 | contig 46813 bp, 51 predicted proteins | sample JacPinW_OM2H0_M1_FD_188566 | JGI IMG/M metagenome (GOLD analysis project Ga0209526, IMG submission 188566) | Forest soil microbial communities from Algoma, Ontario, Canada - Jack Pine, Ontario site 1_JW_OM2H0_M1 (SPAdes) (version 2) | ecosystem: Environmental > Terrestrial > Soil > Boreal... | reverse complement strand
CTCGTCGAGTGCTCCCAGTGCCACCAGCCGAAGCGGCCGCACGCGATCTGTCGTAACTGCGGCTACTACGACGGGCGCGAAGTCATCAAGACCGACTAGGTCTCTCCATCACCGTCGCCTTCCTGTTTCCAGGCCAGGGCGCCCAATTCGTCGGGATGGCTCGCGACCTCCTGGAGCAGGATCCCGGTTCGGCCGCGTTCCTCCAGCAGGCCGAGGATCGCCTGCACAAGCCACTCGGCCGGCTGATGGTGGAAGGACCCGAGGCCGAGTTGCAGGCGACCGAGAATGCCCAGCCGGCCATCCTCTTTCACAGCCTGGCGCTGCTCCGGCTGATGGTGTCCAGGGGGTTCTCACCGTCGCTGGTCGCGGGCCACAGTATGGGGGAGTTTGCCGGCCTGGTGGCGGCGGAGGCGCTCGACCCCCTTGACGCGCTGGAGGCGGTCCAGGCGCGGGGGGCGGCGATGTCGGCGGCCGCGCCGGCGGCGAGCGGAATGATCGCGGTCCTGGGACTGCCCGATGCCACGGTGGAGCGTGTCTGCGGGGCTAGCGAGGGCCTGGTCGTCGTCGCCAACTACAACGCACCCGGCCAGGTCGTGATCTCCGGCAGCGAGGCCGGGCTGAAGGCGGTGAGCCCGCAACTGCAAGCCGCCGGGGCCAAGCGGCTGGTTCGCCTCCCGGTCAGCGGCGCGTTCCACTCACCACTGATGGCGGACGCCGCGCGGGTGTTTGCCGCGGCCTGGGAAAAGATCGCGCTCGCCAAACTCCGCCGACCCCAGGTCTTCAACGCCGACGCGCAGGTGCATGCGGAACCGGCCGACGTGCGGCCGCTCATGGTCGGCCAGCTGATCGGCCCGGTGCGTTGGACACAGTCGATCCAGCGCTTGCAAGAACTCGGCGCCGACACGTTCGTCGAGGTCGGGCCTCGGCGGACGCTGACCGGGTTGGTCAAGAAGATCCTCCCGGGCGCGGTGATCCACAATACTGAAGATCTGGCCAGCATGAACGCCCTGCTCGAGACCATCCATGGGTGACGGCTTTGCGGAGCAGGTCGTCCTCGTCACCGGCGGAAGCCGCGGCATCGGTCGTGCCAGTGCACTCTTGTTCGGCCAGGCGGGGGCGACCGTGGCGATCAGCTACAAGAGCCGGAAGGCGGAGGCCGACTCACTGGTCGAGGAGCTTTCGCACGCCGGGCACGAAGCGATGGCCGTTCAGGCCGACTTCGCCGACAGCGCCGCCCCCAGCATCGCCGTGGAGGCCGTCGTGAAACGGTGGGGCCGGCTCGACGTGCTGGTCAATAACGCCGGCCTGACCCGGGACACCCTGGTGATGCGGATGAGCGAGGCCGACTGGGACGTCGTCATACAGACCAACCTGAAGGCCGCCTTTCTGGCGAGCAAGGCGGCGCTGCGGCCCATGCTCAAGCAACGGTACGGCCGGATCGTGAACGTGTCGTCGCTGGCCGGCGTCGCCGGCAATGCCGGGCAGGCCAACTACAGTGCCTCCAAGGCCGGACTCATCGGGCTGACCAAGTCGCTCGCCAAGGAAGTTGGGTCCCGGAACATCACCGTCAACGCCGTCGCTCCGGGCTTCATCACGACCGAGCTCACCAGCGGGCTGCCGGCGGAGCTCCTGGAGCGGGCCCGGCAGGCGGCCGCCATCCCGCGCATCGGGACCCCGGACGACGTTGCCCCGGCGATCGTCTTCCTGGCGTCCCGTGCGGCGGCCTACATCACGGGCCAGGTTTTGGGCATTGACGGCGGTCTGCCAATCTAGGACGATGGCCGCGAGCTTCGACTAGAATTTGACCGCACGCGCACGAGCTAAAAGGGGAGTCGGATGGACGCCAATAGTTACGAGAAATTCAAGGGCATCATCGCCGAACAGCTCGGAGTGGAGCCCGAGCAAGTCACGCCCGACGCCTCGTTCGTCGACGACCTGAACGCGGATTCGCTCGACCTGGTCGAGCTGATCATGGCGTTCGAGGAAGAATACGGGATGGAGATACCTGACGAAGACGCCGAAAAGATTCAGACAGTCGGAGCCGCCTGGGACTACGTCCAGGAGAAGCTCGGCATCACCACCTGAGCCGAAGCAAGCTCAAGCCGACGAGCCTTTACAGAAGCTGCAGCGGACGCTCCGTGTTCGTTTTCACGAGCCTGCCCTCCTGCGGCAGGCGCTGACCCACCGTTCCTACAACAACGAGCACCCGGAGAGCGGGTCGGCGGACAACGAGCGGCTGGAGTACCTGGGCGACGCGGTACTGGAGTTGATCGCGGCCGAGCATCTCTATCACACCTACCAGACGTCCGATGAGGGTGAGCTCACCCGGCTGCGGGCGTCGGTCGTCAACACCAAGAGCCTGGCCCGGCTGGCCTCGCGGCTGAGCCTGGGCGATTACCTGCTGCTGGGCAAGGGCGCGCACAAGACCGGGGCGCGCTCGCTGCAATCGATCCTGGCCAACACGTTTGAGGCGGTGATCGGCGCCATCTTCCTCGACCAGGGTTACCGGGCGGCCTACAAACTGTTCAGCCGCAGCCTGATCGATGTGCAGGCGTGGCCGGACGACAACTACAAGGGCCGCCTGCAAGAGGTGACCCAGGAGCGATTCCTGTCCACGCCGCAGTACGACATCGTGGGTGCCTCCGGTCCGGGGCATCGCCGCGAATACACGGCCGAGGTCAGCTTCGGCAATGGCGTCAGCGGAAAGGGCCGCGGTCGGACCAAACGCGACGCCGAGCAGATGGCGGCGCGCGAAGCCCTCGCGGCCCTTGGAGCCCTCGACCATCCGCCGGCGAGCGACGAGGTCTTAGAGGCCGTCGCCGCGCACGAGGCGAAGCGCTCGCCGTCGAATTAGCCTCCGCCTGGTGATCCTAGAGCGGACGAGTTTGATGCCGTGGCCAACGCCGCGGCTAGCGCTCATCGCAGGACGGATTCTAGCGGGCTAGCGAACCTTTTTTGATTTCGGTGACGCGGGCCTTGACCATCTTGGTGACGAGCCGGTAGGGAAGGGGTCTATTGGCGGGAAACTGGATCGTGCCCTTGCTCTGGAGATAGTCCTTGAGTTCGGCAGCGTGAGCCTTCGTGACACGGTTGCCCATCCCGTACAGGGAGTAATAGGCCTTCCAGTAGCCAAAATAGACGACAGGCTTCCGTTCGAGCTTGTAGCCAACGATGCCGTAGCTCACGCTTTCGGATGCCTTTGGCGCAGCCGCCCTGATCGTCTGCCGGAGCTTTTGCAGCGTCGCTTGCTTCTCCTTCGGTGCCGCGGCGAGGTAGTCATCGACGGTCTTCACGCGCGTGGCGTTAGCGGCGGGCTTCTTCGTGCTCTTGGTCACCGTCGGTTCCTTCAACGAGTGTACGTCGACAACGATTTAGCCGGCGTCCACGACAGAGAAGCGATTGCCCTCCGGGTCGGCGAGGATGACGTAGTCGGCATCCGCGGGTTTCCTGCTCCGGAAACCGCGCAAATGCTAGAGTTATGAGACTCGATGGCCTCTTACAAGATCGGCGAGGTGGCACAGATGCTCGGCGTGAGCGTCGACAGTGTTCGGCGGCTGGCCGATAGTGGCCGGCTGACGACGGTAAGGACGACCGGCGGCCAGCGCGTCGTCGACGGGCGGCAGCTGGCGCGGTTCATGGCGGCGGCACCAGCCGACGTCAAACCGGAAACGACCGTCGGCCGATCCGCGCGAAACCACTTCCCAGGAATCGTCACCCGCGTGGTGAAGGACCGCGTCATGGCACAGGTCGAGATCCAGGCTGGCTCGCATCGACTGGTTTCTTTGATTTCGCGTGAAGCCGCCGATGAGCTGGGTCTTACGCCCGGCGTCCGGGCGGTAGCGGTCGTCAAGGCGACCAACGTCATCGTCGAGTTACCGGAGGCCTGAGGCAGCCAGCGCCACGCATTGAAGGGAGGGGTTGAATGCATCGTCGGACCTCGTTTGTGATGGTCGCCGCGACATTTCTCGCGGCTTGCGGGAGTACCGGAGGGACGGCCGCCTCACCGTCGGCCACACCGCTAAGCGGCACCATCTCGGTGTTTGCCGCCGCGTCGTTAACGGACTCGTTCAAAGCCCTCGGCACCGCGTTTCAAGCGGCCCACTCGGGCGCCACGGTCCAGTTCAACTTTGCCGGCACGCCGACGCTGGTGACACAGATCGAGCAGGGTGCGCAGGCTGACGTCCTGGCCTCCGCCGATACGACGAACATGGACAAGCTCAAAGGTGACGGCTTCACCGTAGGGACGCCCCAGGTTTTCGCGCACAACCAGCTGCAGATCGTGGTGGCGCCCGGTAACCCCAAGGGCATCACCGGGCTTGCCGACCTGGCCAAGCCAGGGGTGATCTACATCTCCGAGGCGGCGACGGTGCCGGCCGGCAAGTACTCGCTGCAGGCGCTGGCGAAGGCCAGCGTGACCGTCACGCCCAAGAGTCTGGAGACCGACGTCAAGTCCGTGGTGAGCAAGATCGAGCTCGGCGAGGCCGACGCCGGCATCGTTTATACGACCGACGTCAAAGCGGCCGGCAGTAAGGTACACGGCGTCGCAGTCCCGGACGCGTACAACGTCGTCGCGACTTACCCGCTGGTCGCGGTCAAGGGCACCAAGAACGCGGACCTCGCCAACGCGTTCATCGCCTTCGTTCTCTCGTCGGCTGGCCAATCGACGTTGGAGTCCTTCGGCTTCCTGCACGCCTGATCCCCAAGTGAGACGGCAGAGCGTCCCGATCGTCGTGATCGCGTTGGCGACGATCGGGGTGGCCTTCTTCGTCCTGCCGTTGCTTGGCCTCGTGTTGAGGGCGCCGTGGGGAAACGCGGCCCGGTCGCTCTCCGAGCCCGAGACGCTCGAGGCGCTCAAGCTCTCCCTGGTCGCATCGCTGTCCGCGACCGGCATCGCCCTGGTGCTCGGCGTGCCGATGGCCTGGATCTATGCCCGGCTGGAGTTCCCGGGTCGCGCCGTGCTCCGGGCGTTGACGACCCTGCCCATGGTTCTCCCCCCGGTCGTGGGCGGCATCGCCCTGCTGCTCGCCTTCGGCAGGCGCGGGCTGTTGGGATCCTGGCTCGACACCACCTTCGGGATCACGCTCCCATTTACGACCGCCGGCGTCATCATGGCCGAGACCTTCGTGGCGATGCCGTTTCTGATCCTCACCGTCGAGGCGGGCCTGCGTTCGATGGATCGCCGCTACGAGGAGGCCGCGCGGACCTTGGGTGCGAGCCGCTGGCGGGTGTTCGCCCAGGTCACGCTGCCGCTGATCGGACCCTCGCTCTTCGCCGGAGCCGTGCTCTGTTGGGCTCGAGCGCTCGGAGAGTTCGGTGCGACGATCACCTTCGCCGGTAACTTTCCCGGCATCACCCAGACGATGCCGCTCGCCGTTTATCTGCTGCTGGAGACCAACCCGGAGGCGTCGTTCGTCCTGAGCCTCGTCCTCCTCCTCATCTCTTTGCTCGTGTTGATTGGACTGAGGCACCGCTGGCTTGGCACGGCGTGAGCCTGGAGGCTGCGATCCGATTGTCGCTCGGCGTCCTCGACCTGGACATGGAGCTGACGATCGGGGAGGGAGAGGTCGTCGCCCTGCTGGGCCCCAACGGGGCGGGGAAGACCACCCTGCTTCGAGCCATGGCGGGCCTCGTTGGGTTGGAAGCCGGGCATGTCCGTTTGGACGGGCAAGTCCTCGAGGATGTGGCGACCGGCCATTACGTCCCGACGGAGCGGCGCCCGGTCGGTGTCGTGTTTCAGGACTACCTGCTTTTCCCGCACCTCAGCGTCGTGGATAACGTGGCGTTCGGCATCCGCTCGCGCGGGGCGGGAAGGCGAGCGGCTCGCGAAAAAGCCGTGCGGTGGCTGGACCGCGTTGGGCTCGGAAGCTACGCAAGCGCGAAGCCGGCGGAACTGTCGGGCGGTCAACGGCAACGGGTGGCGCTGGCCCGGGCATTGGCCCCGGATCCGCGTCTACTCCTGCTCGATGAGCCGCTCGCGGCCCTGGATGTGACCACCCGGGCTGAGGTTCGCCGTGACCTCAAGGACCATCTCGCAACCTTCCCGGGTCTCCGCCTGGTCGTCACGCACGATCCGCTCGAGGCGGCGACGCTCGCCGACCGCCTGGTCGTGATGGAGAACGGGCGACTGGTGCAAACGGGCACCGTGGCCGAGGTGACCGCACGCCCAAGATCGCAATACGTCGCCGACCTCGTCGGTGTCAACCTGCTGAAGGGACGAGCTGATCATGGGTTCGTCCGGATGCCGGACGGACCGGTGGTCGCGGCCGCCGGCGCGGAGTCGGGCGAAGTCTTCGCGGTGATCCATCCGCGTGCCGTAGCCGTGCACAGACAGCGCCCCGAGGGCAGCCCGCGCAACGTATGGCCTGGCCGCGCCAGCGGCATCGAGCTCATCGGTGATCGCGTTCGCGTTCGCATCGACAGCGAGGTCCGAGTGGTGGCGGAGGTGACGCCCGCTGCCCTCAAGGAGTTGGATCTGGACGAGGGAGGTGAGGTCTGGATTTCCTTCAAAGCCACCGATGTAGGGGTCTACCCAGCTTGAACGAGAGGAGGAGTCAACATGGAACTCAGCGCCCGCAACCAGCTCAAGGGTGAAATCGTTCGCGTCAAGTCGGGCACGATCATGGCCGAGGTCGAGGTCAAGATCGAGGCCGGCAGCGTGGTCGCCGCGATCACTGACGCCTCGCTCAAGCGGCTCGGCCTCAAAGCCGGCGACCGCGTCAGCGTCATCATCAAGGCCACGGAGGTGCTCATCGGGAAGTAGCGTGTCTTGCCGTGACGCCCGGGCGCGTGCTCTAATACACGTCGTGACCCGCGCCGTGGTCCATGCTTACGTTTCTGATGGGCGCGAGAGCCCAGCCATGTCTGCTACTCCTTAGCCTGTGTACCTGAAGTCGCTGCAGCTGCAGGGGTTCAAGACCTTTGCGCGCCGAACGGAGCTGCCCTTCAGTCGTGGCATCACGGCCATCGTGGGTCCGAACGGGAGCGGAAAGTCGAATCTCGTCGACGCTATCCGCTGGGCGCTGGGTGAGCGGAACGCGCGCGGACTGCGCGGTCACCGGATGGAGGACGTCATTTACTCTGGCGGGCCTGGAAAGTCCGCCGTGGGGATGGCCGATGTGACGCTCACGATCGACAACGCCGACCAGCGGCTCAACGTCGAGTTCAACGAGATCGAAGTGGCGCGGCGGCTCTTTCGCTCTGGTGAGAGCGAGTACCTGATCAATGGCGCCCGCGCCCGCTTGAAAGACATCGATGCGCTGCTGGCCAGCACCGGTTTACGTCAGGACGGCTACGCGGTGACCGCCCAGAACGACATCGATTTCGTCATCCAGGCGGCGCCGGCACTGCGTCGCGAGCTGATCGAGGAAGCGGCCGGCGTGCGGCGCCTGCGCGACCAGCGGCAGGAGGCGATGAACCGCCTGGCCGAAGCCGACCGGGATATGCGACGCGCCCGCGACATCCTCAACGAGTTGAGTCCTCGAGCGGAAGAGCTGCGGGGACAGGCGGCGGCTGCCGAGGAGTACCAGAAGGTCGCCGATGCCTTGAAGATCCTGCAGGGCAGCCTGGCGCGCGATGCCTGGCGTAAGGCGATGGTCCAGTTACGCAAGGCACTGGCCCGCCAGCAGGTGGCCGATCAGAAGCGGGCAACGGCGTTGAAGGCGGTTGCGGATTTCGAACCGCTCTACGCGGAGCATCGTTCGGCGTTGCTCGCCGCTCGAGAGGCGCGCTGGCGTCACCAGGAGGCGGTGGCCGACGTGCGGCTGCGCCTGGCCGAGAGCCAGCACCAGGCGCACATCGCCCAGGAGCGGACCGCGGCGGCGGTTCAGGCGCTGGAAGCGCTGCAGCGCGAGCTGGCGCGCCTCAACGCCTCCGAACGTGCCGGCAGCCGCGTTGTGGATGAGTTCGCACGCGCGATCGAGAATGCGCGCGGCGAGTTGGAGTCGGCCAATGCGGCGCTCGCGGCCGCTGTCGACAGCGAGCGCGCCGGCCGCGAGGCGCAGGCCGCGCTGGAGGCTGATCGGATCGCCGGGCAGCAGCGGCGCCACGATCTCCAGCGGGAAACTGCGTCGATCGAGGCCGAGCTTCGCCAGCTGGAAGGGCGACGAAACTTCTTGACGGAACAGCAGCAGCAGGCGCGGACGCAACTGGAGGCCTGGTCGGTACGGCACGGCTCTCTCGGCGACGAGTTCGAGCGTCGAAGCCACACTGCTGCGGCGGCCGCCGCCGAACTTCAGGACGTCAGCCAGGCCGCCGGGATGGTCGAGCAGCGCCTGGGGCAGGCCGACGCTGCGCTCGAGACGGCGCGGAAGGGGATCGTGGAGCGGGAGGCGGCTTTGCGGGCGCTCGAGGCGGAGCTTGGCGCACTCCGGACGCTGCTGGACGGCGCCCACCGTCGTGGACCGAGCCGCGTCGATCGGAATTGGGAACGCCTGCTCGAACTGATCGAGGTCGAGCCCATCCATCGAGCCGCGGTCGAGGCCGCGCTCGAGGGGTGGCTGCATGGTTGGGTGGCACCGAGTCGAGAAGGGTTTACCAGTGCCGCTTCGGCGGTCGCGGCCGCCGAGGATGCGCGCGAGACGCTGCTGCATGCGCCGGAAGACACGCCGTCGTCGCCAGCGCCCGATGGACTGCTGTCCGCGATCGATCTCGTTCGGGCTCCCGAACATGTGGAGCGGCTCCTTGCCCACCTGCTTCGCGATGTCATCCTGGTTGCCGATCGGTCGGAAGCAGCTCGCATTGTGGCGCAGCATCGCGAGCTGCGGGCGGTGACACCCGCCGGTGAGATCATCACGGCGGTCTCCTATCGAGGCGGAAAGGCTGCCGACCCGGCGCTCGAAGTCCAGGCCAGGATCCGTGACGCGGAACAGGCTCTCGATCGGGAGCGTCACGCGGCGCTCACGGCTGCCGAGGAGGTGGAGGGCCTCGCCCTAGCGCGAGCCGATCTCACCGCCGAGCGTCACGCCACTCTCGGCCGTGTCGACCAGGCGCGGACCGCCGCCGCCCAGGCCGCGGGAGCGCTGGCCGCGGCGAGCGAGGCGCTCCAGCGGGAGGCTCCGCAGGAATCGCAGTTGCGACAGCAGCTGATTCGGGTCGGCGGGTTGCTCGAGCAGGCTGAGCAGTTGCAGATCGATACGCTCAGCCGCCAGCGTGCGCTCGGCGAGGCCGAGCAGTCGGCCGACCAGGAGATGGGTGAGCTCGAGCATCGAATGCTCGAGGCTGCGGCGACGCTTCGCGAGCTGGTCGAGCATCGGCAGGAGGTCGAGCTGCGGGCGGCGCTGGCCCGCCAGCGATCGGATGACCTGGGTCGCCAGCTCGAGCGCGCCCAGCAGGTGCTGCGATCGCACGGCGATGAGCTGGCCCAGCGTCGTGCCGCGGAAGCGGAGCTGGCGGTGCAGCCGGCGCTCATCAACGAGGAGCGGCGCCAGTGGCTCGAGACCTCGCAGGCGTTGCAGGCCGAACTGGCGACGCTGGAGTCGGCACATCTGCCGGACGGCGAAACCCTGACGGCACTCGAGACCCAACTTCGCGATGACGAGCAGTGCAACGTGACGCTGCAGGTTGAGCTGGCCCACGCCGACGACGCCTGCACGACGTCGGTGGCGGATCGCGAGGCTGCGCAAGCCGAAGTCGACCGTTGCGCGGAGGCGCTTCGCGAGGGCGGTCAGCAGGTGGACGATGACGCCGAGCCGATCGAAGAGGTCGATTGGCAGAAAACCGAGCGTGAGGTCTCTCGGTTGCAGCGCCGGCTTGACGCGATGGGCGCGGTCAACCTGCTCGCCCCTGAGGAATATGCGCAGGTCAGTGAGCGGTGCGAGAGCCTGGCGAGCCAGCTCGCGGACCTGGAAGCCGCCGCGGCTCAGCTCGGCGACCTCCGCCAGCGACTCGAAGAAGAGATCGATACCCGATTTCGCACCGTCTTTCAGTCGGTCGCGGTCAACTTCCAGGAATTCTTCGGCGAGCTGTTCGAGGGTGGACGCGCGACGCTGCGCCTCGAATCGCAGCCCGATGCCAACCCGCTGGATGACGGTGTGGAGATCCTGGCGCAGACCCCGGGCAAGCGGCTGCAACCGCTGACGCTGCTGTCCGGCGGCGAGCGGGCGCTGACGGCGCTCGCCTTCCTCTTCGCGCTGCAGGCCGTCAATCCCAGCCCGTTCTACGTGCTCGACGAGGTCGATGCGGCGCTGGACGACGCCAACGTGGTTCGCTTCAATCGGGTTTTGAAACGTCTTTCGGCGGACCAGCAGTTCTTGATCGTGACGCACAACCATTCGACGATGGCGCAGGCCGAGGTGCTCTACGGGGTGACGCTCGCCGACCACGGCATCTCCCGCATCGTGTCGGTCCGCCTGCACCAGGACGCCTTGATCCCGGTAGGTGAACGCTCCGCCTGAGCCGGATGCCGCGGCGCCGAACGAGCGCCAGGGATTCTGGAAGCGCTTCTCGAAGACCCTCGACGCCGGTCGCCAAGCGTATGTCGCCGACCTCAAGGAGGTCTTCGGCCGTCCGGCGGTCGATGCCGCTTTCTGGGATGACCTCGAAGCCAGCCTGATCGCCGCCGACGCTGGTGTACCCACCACCGAGCGGGTGGTCGCGGACCTGCGCGGGCAGGCAGCCGGCGCCCACCTGCGCACACCCGCCGATGCGCTGACCTACCTGAAGGCGTCGCTGGCCAAGCAGATGGCCGCGCGACCCCGCGACCTCAATCTCCAGGGCGCACCGGCGGTGATCCTGGTCGTTGGGGTCAATGGCTCGGGCAAAACGACCACGATCGGAAAGCTCGCGCACTTGCTCCGACGCGAGGGCCGCCGACCCCTGCTGGCCGCAGCCGACACCTATCGTGCGGCCGCCATCGAGCAGCTGCGGCTCTGGGCCGAGCGGGCCAAGGTGGAGGTCGTCGCGCACCAACCCGGCGCAGACCCTGGCGCGGTGGCGTTCGACGCAGTGCAGGCAGCCCGCGCGCGTGGCAACGATGTCGTGATCATCGATACCGCCGGCCGCTTGCACACCCGCACCGACCTGATGGAGGAACTGCGCAAAGTGCGCCGGGTGCTGCAGCGGCTCGATGCGCACGCACCGCAGGAGGTCCTCGCCGTGCTCGACGCCCATGTCGGCCAGAACTCCGCCCAGCAGGTCAAGGTGTTCCAGGAAGCGATCGGCCTGACCGGCCTGGCCGTGACGAAAATGGACGGCAGCGCTAAAGCGGGCGTTGTGCTTAGTATCGAGGAGGACCTGTCGGTGCCGGTGAAGCTGGTCGGCATCGGCGAGGGCCTCGATGACCTCAATCGCTTCGATCCCGGACAATACCTGGATGCGCTGTTGCGGATGGAGGACGGGACATGAACGCGGCCGATAAGACAGATCCCTTCGTGCGGCTGGTGACCGCCACCGGTCTGATGGAGGCCGACCTATGGAAAGCCGTCCTGGAGTCGGCCGGCATCCCGGTCTACTTCCGGCAGGAAGGCATCGCCGCCGTCTCGGGCATCACGGTGGGGGAGTTGGCCGCGGTCGACCTCTGGGTGGCCCGCGACCAGGCCGCGCAGGCGCTCGAGATCCTTCAGGACGAACGGGTGGAGCCGGTCGACGACGAGGGACCAAGCTGACCGTCCTGATTCTGGCCGTTGCCGTGGGCGTCCTCGGGCTGCTCGCCCTGGGCCTCGCCGTGGTCGGCATTTTGGCGCTGCTGCAATTCGTCCTGCGCAACGAGGAGAAGGGCGCCCGGGGCGGCTGACCGTATACTGTCAAGGCTAAATGCTTGACAGTGCCCAGCGCCGGCAGCGCCAGTTGCAGCTGCTCGACCTCTACGGCTCGCTGCTGACCGATCATCAGCGTCGCATCCTGCACCTCGCCTGGGAGCTCGACTGGTCCTATGGAGAGATCGCCCAGCGCGAGGGCGTGTCGCGAACCGCCGTCTACGACGTGGTCCGGCGGACCACGGTCAATCTCGATGGCTACGAGCGCAAGCTCGGCCTGGCACGAGCGCAACGTGTTTGACTCCCTGACCGAGCGGCTCGACCAGGCGCTCAAGAAGCTGACCGGGCGGGGCAAGCTGAGCGAGGCCGATGTCGATGCGGGGCTGCGCGAGGTGCGGCTCGCGTTGCTCGAGGCCGACGTCAACTACAAGGTGGTCAAAGACTTCATCGCGAACATCCGGACGCGGGCCGTGGGCGCTGAGGTGATGGACAGCCTGAACCCGGGACAGCAGCTGATCAAGATCGTGGACGAGGAGATGGTCCGGTTGCTCGGCGATCGGCAGCCGATGACCTATGCGCCCTCACCCCCCACGGTGATCGTGCTGGCCGGCCTGCAAGGGTCGGGCAAGACGACGACCGCGGGCAAGCTCGCCCTCTTCGTTCGGCGGGAGGGCCATCGCCCGCTGCTGGTCTCGACCGACGTCCGGCGCCCCGCCGCCATGGAGCAGCTCGAGGTGCTGGCCAAGAGCATCAACGCGCCGTCCTACGCGCCCCGCGGGACCGACCCCGTCACCATCGCTCGGGATTCGCTGAACGAGGCGCGCCGCGTCAACGCCGATGTCGTCATCGTCGACACGGCCGGGAGGCTGCAGGTGGAGCAGGAGCTGCTCGCGGAGCTGAAGCAGATCACCGACGCCGTCCCGTCGCAGCACCGGCTGCTGGTGCTCGACGCGATGACCGGCCAGCAGGCGGTCAACGTGACGAGCGCCTTCCAGGCGACCATCTCGCTGAGCGGCGCGATTCTCACCAAGCTCGACGGTGATGCGCGGGGCGGGGCCGCGCTCTCGCTCCGTGCGGTGACGCACTGCCCCATCCAGTTCGTCGGCGTCGGCGAGAAGCTGACCGACCTCGAGATCTTCTACCCGGACCGGATGGCGTCACGCATCCTCGGAATGGGCGACGTGCTGACCCTGATCGAGAAAGCGCAGGAACACGTCGACGTCTCGCAGGCGCAGGAGTTGGAGAAGAAGCTTCGAGCCGGTCGGATGACGCTCACCGACTTCATGGAGCAGCTGAAGCAGGTGAAGAAGATGGGTCCACTGGAGGGGATCATCGGCATGCTGCCGGGCGCTGGAAAGATCAAGAACCTGGCCGGCGCGATGCCTAGCGACGACCAGCTCAAGGAGATGGAAGCGATCATCCTGTCCATGACGCCGGCCGAACGCGAGCGGCCGGAGGCGATCGACGGCAGCCGCCGTCGCCGGATCGCGCGTGGTGCGGGGACCGACATCGCCGCCGTGAACCGGCTGCTCAAGGGCTTTCAGCAGATGCAGCTGATGATGAAACAGATGGGGAAGGGAAAGCGAATCAAGGGGTTACCCATCGATCCCGCTCAACTCATGAAAGGCTAGGAGGTCTCAATTTGTCGGTAAAAATTCGACTACGGCGGATTGGTGCGAAGAAGCACCCGTTCTATCGGCTGGTGGTGGCGGACACTCGCTCACCGCGCGATGGCAAGTTCATCGAGATCCTGGGCACCTACGACCCGATGACCGAGCCCGTCAAGCTCAACCTGGATGAGGAAAAGATCAAAGCCTGGCTGCAGAAGGGGGCGCGTCCATCCGACACGGCGCGGGCGTTCTTGATCGGCCGGGGCATCCTGCCGAAGGAATCGGCGAAGAAACGGCCCACCAAGCCGTCGAAAGCGGAAGCTGCCGCCGCGGCGGCCGCCAGTGCCGCCACAGCCGAGGCCAGCGCGCCGGCGCCGGTTGCCGCCGCGACCGAAGGGGCCTAGCGATGCAGGATTACACCGATCTGGTGAGCTACATCATCAAGGCGATGGTGACCAAGCCCGAGGAGGTAAAAGTCGCGATGGTCGAGGGGGAGCGCACCAACCGGGTCGAGGTGACCCTTGCCAACGACGACGTGGGCAAGGTGATCGGCCGCGGCGGGCGCAACATCGACGCCATTCGCGCCGTGGTGCGGGCGGCCGCGCTCAAGAACCACGATCGGGTAATGGTCGAGATCGTGTGACCCTCGAGCCGGAACCCGATCTTCGGATCGGCCGGGTGCTCAAGGCTCACGGCGTCAAAGGCGCGCTGCGCGTCGAGCTCCTCACCGACTTTCCCGATCGCTTCGCCCCCGGCCGCGAGGTCCACGTCGGCGGGCGGCGGCTGACCGTCGCTCGATCCGAAGGGCAGGACGGTAGCCTGCTGGTCACCTTCGAGGGCATCGACGACCGCAACGTCGCCCAGCAGTTGGTCGGCGCCTACTGCACGGTGCCATTGGCGGAGGCGCGATCGCTGCCGGCCGACCGGTACTACCACTTCCAGCTGGTGGGCTTGACCGTGATCGACGCGCATCACGCTCGCGAGCTGGGCAAGGTGGCGGAAGTGCTGACTTACGCGGCGAACGACGTCCTGCGGGTCACCGGACGGGACCGCGAGATCCTGATCCCGATGGTTCGCAGCGTGGTTCGTTCGATCGCGCCGGCTGAGGGGACGATCACCGTCGACCTCCCGGAGGAAACCCAGGCGTGATCATCGAAGTCCTCACCCTCTTTCCCGAGCAATTTCCGGGCGCGCTCAACGCCGGGGTGACCGGCCGTGGGCTCGCCGCCGGACTGGTGAATTTGCGCGTCCACCATCTCCGTGATTACACGCATGACCGCCACCGGCAGGTGGATGACATCCCCTACGGCGGCGGTGCCGGCATGGTGCTGAAGCCGGAGCCCATCTTCGAGGCCGTCCGGGCGCGCTCGGGCAAAGGGCCGGTGATCCTCCTCACGCCGCAGGGCGAGTTGCTCAACCAGGGGATCGTCCGTGAGCTCGCCGGCCACGATGACATCTACTTGATCTGCGGCCGGTACGAGGGGGTCGATGAGCGCGTCGCCACCGACCTGGTCGATCGGGAGATCTCCGTCGGGGACTACGTCCTCACCGGCGGCGAGCTCCCCGCCATGGTCCTGATCGATGCGGTCAGCAGGTTGGTAGCCGGAGTCTTAGGCTCAGAAGAGTCCCCGAAAGACGAGTCCTTCGAGCGGCATCTCCTCGAATATCCGCATTACACTCGGCCCGCGGTCTTCGAGGGGCATCCGGTCCCGGAGGTGTTGCTCTCCGGCCACCACGCGGAGATCGAGCGCTGGCGGCGGACGCAGGCGGCCGACCGAACGCGACGCCGCCGGCCGGACTTGCTGGACCGCCACCAAGGGTAGTCGGGGAGCCGGGTGATATCCTTGTACGCCGTGTCCAACGTCATCAATTTGCTGGAAGCCGAATCCCAGCGCAAGAACGTCCCTACCCTGATCCCCGGCGATACCGTGAAAGTGCACGCCAAGGTGGTCGAGGGCACCCGCGAACGGGTGCAGATCTTCGAAGGTATCGTCATCGGCTGCCGAGGGAGCGGAACGAAAGAAGCCTTCACCGTCCGCCGGATCGCCCACGGCGTCGGCGTCGAGCGGAGCTTTCTGTTGCACTCGCCGCGCATCGACAAGATCGACGTGGTCCGCCACGGCAAGGTGCGCCGGGCCAAGCTGTACTACCTGCGAGGAAAAGTCGGAAAGAGCGCCCGCATACGGGAGAAGCGTCAAGCCGTTGCCAGTACGACCGTCCCTGCCGACCCCCAAGCTGTCGCCGAAGAAACGCCCGAAAACGCCGAAAGCTGACCGAGACCTCTGGGTCTTCGAGCGGCAGGCCTTCGGGCTGGGCTACGCGACGGTTGCCGGCGTCGACGAGGCCGGTCGCGGCCCCTGGGCTGGCCCGGTGGTGGCCGGCGCGGCGATCATGCGGCCGTATTTCCACTGCGAGGGCATCGACGACTCCAAGCTGCTGACCGCCGAGGAACGCGAGCACTACTACGACTGCATCCTGGAAGGCGCCGAGGCGTGGGGCGTTGGCGTCATCGAGGTTGACGAGATCGATCGGGTCGGCGTTTCGCGGGCGAACCGTTGGGCGATGGGTATCGCGCTCCAACAGCTTGGCCGGCCGATCGACTACCTGCTGATCGATGGGTTCTTGCTCCCCGAGGCGCTGACGCCGCAACTGCCGATCGTCAAGGGCGACCGCCGCTCGATCTCGATCATGTGCGGCGGCATTCTCGCGAAAGTGACCCGCGACCGCCTGATGAAGCGGATCGCGGAAAAGTTCCCCGGGTACGGCTTCGAAATGCACAAGGGCTACCCGACGCCCGAACACCTGGCTGCCATGGACCGGCATGGGTTGAGTCCGTTGCACCGGCGCTCCTTCATCTCGATCCGGACCCGCGCCGAGCTTGAAGCGGCCGCCTTTGCCAATCAATCCGCTCGGCCTTAGCGGCGAAGCACTCGCTGAGGACCACCTGCGTGGTCTCGGCTATGAGATTGTTGACCGGGATATCCGCACTCCGCTAGGTCAGCTGGACCTTGTCGCGCTGGACGGAAAGACGCTGGTCTTGGTCGAGGTCAAAACCCGGGCCGGCCATGGCTTCGGCCTGCCGCAGGAGGCGGTGGACGCGAAAAAGATCCGGAAACTGCGCCAGCTCGGCCTGTACTACTTAAAGATGCGCCCACATCGCGGGCCGGTCCGCTTCGACGTGGTCGGACTGACCGTCAGTGATGGGCGGCTTGCCCGGGTCGACCACATCAAGAACGCGATCGACTAGGCGACACGCCTATGCGGCCTTGGGTGCGGTCGGCCGATCGAGATCGATTGGCATTCCGAGATACCCGCCAAGCGCCAGGAGGTCCTCACTTCGGTACAGGAGAGCCGGCGTCATAAATGCGTCGTTCGTATCTCGCCGACGAAAGTGGAGGGTTGGGAACACCCAGGAGCCCATGCCGCGGCCCTGATACCAGTGCCAACGCGTCCGTATCTCGGCGAGTTCGCTGCGCGGGCAGAGTCGGACACCACCCAAAGGGCCGACCATGCCGACGACTTCCGGGTTGGCGAATAATTTGATGTTCCGGCCCGCGATGAAGCCCAATGCCACCAGGCTCACCGAGACGACCAGGAACACGAGTCCGCCCGCCTCCCCGGTGCTGTCATGGACGCCGGCTGCCCCGCCCAAAGAGAGGACAGCGAACATCGCGAGCAAAAGCCCCACACCCCGAAGAACGGTGAAAACGCTGCTACTCCTGGCCTGAATAACCGGCCGGACACGCGCAGCTGGAGCGTCCATAGGACTGAAACGACGATGTCAAGTGGTGGCTTGCGCGGGCCAGCCTGGGGTTATAAAAGCCGTTCTACAAGGTGAACTTCGCTTGGGCGGCTGCGTAGCGGCCTTCCTTTCGGAAGCTGTCCGCGTCGACCCCGAGGCGGCGGGAGACCTCAAGAGCCAGCCACTGCAACGGCACCACGTTAACGATTGGAGCCAGGCGTTCATCGATTGTCGGGGTCACCACCCGAACTGTCGTCGCGGGCAAGACGTCGGCCGACGAACCCACGGCCAAGGTGGTCGTGCCGATCTCGTGGAGGGCCGCGGCTACCTCGGCCGTCCTGTCCAGGGCGGCACCGGCTTGCGCCACCAAGACAGCCGCGTCCGCTGCCTGAAGGCTGATCAGGGGGCCGTGCAGGATGCTTTCCAGCTCGTGACCCTCGGCGCTCACGAACGCGGCCTCCCGCAGCTTGAGCGCGCCCTCGAGCGCCGTCGCGTAAGCGGGGCCGCCACCAACGAAATGGGCAACATGGTCCCAGTTCATTCGGCTCAAGGCTTCAATGACCTGCGGGCGCAGCCCGACCGCCGCACGCATGGCGTCAGGCAGGCGAGAAAGCTCCGCCGCCCAGGGCGGGGAGCCGAGGGCAACCGCCAGTTGGGCGAGACGGACCATCGCTCCGGTATGGCTGGCGGTGTGCACGGGGGATCGCTCCTGCGGAACCGTGGTCAGGACGCCCGGGCCGTTCAACGGAGATCCTTCTCCCGTGATCGCCAGCCAATGGTCCTTGCCGCTGAAGCCTTCGAGCGCCGCCTGGCTAAATCGCTTGCTGCCTCGATGGCTGAGAAGGACCAGGCCGTCGTCATCGTGAATGCGGGGCGGGTAGTTGGCGAACTCAAAGGCATGGATGGCCCACGCCTCGACGCCCGCACTTCGCAGCAGATACTGACCGACCAGCGCGCCATGATAGCTGGTCCCGGTTCCAACCAGGAAGACGCGCGACATTCCAGCTATTCGCGCGATCGCGGATGCTTGCGGCGTGTCGCGCAACACGCTCGCAATCGCGTCGGGTTGTGACTGGATGGTCGCTTCGAGAAACGCGCCGGGCGTGCTCAGGCGGCCTCTTCCCAGGCCTTGAGGAACTGGTAAACGATCCGTCCCGTCGCACCCCAGATGACGTCGTCGCCGACCGTGTAATAGTGGATGCGGTACTGCTGCTCGCCCAGGCTGCGGGTCTCGGTAGTGTGGACCTCGGAGTCGAGCAACCGGGTGACCGGTACCACCAGCAGGCTCTTCACCTCGTCCGGCGCTAGCCGCAAGTCATCGATGCCGCCCTCCACCAGGCCGACCACGGGAGTGATCACGAAGCTGCTGACGGCCGTAAAGACGTCGTCGAGCTCGCCGAGCACGGTTACCCGCGACGGGTCGAGCCCGATCTCCTCGTAGCTCTCGCGCAGCGCGGTTTCCACGGTCTCCACGTCCACCTCCTCCCGCTGGCCGCCCGGGAACGAGATCTGACCTTTGTGCGTCAGGACCGTGTCAGTGCGCCGGGTGAAGAGCATCTCGACGCCGTTGCCACGCATCACCAGCGGGATCAACACGCCGGCCCGGACGAGGGGTGGCGCGGTATCGATACCCCGTCGGACGCGTTGCCCGAGCACCTGGCGGAGTCGCTCGAGTTGGGTGCTGGCGGCCGTGGTCAGGTCCATGCCTCGAAGGAGACCGGCACCTGGTGGCCGCAGTGTGTGCACACCCACACCTGGCCCCGGCGGACGACCTGCCGGCCGTCTTCGAGCCGTACCGAGCGGTCCGGACCGGTGACCCGTTCCCAGTGGGGCATGCGTTTGCACTGGTCGCAGACCGTGGGCGGGGGGTTGGCCTTCACTGTCCCCGATTATCCCCGCTGGCCCGTAAATCAAGCTGCCGAAGCACCCGTGCCGGATTCCCGCCGACGATGACGCCGGACGGGACGTCGTCGAAGACCACGGCGTGAATGCCGACCACCGTGTCCCGACCGATCCGGACTCCGGGCAGCACGGAGACCTGTCCGCCAACCCAGACGTTGTCCTCGATCACCACCGGTTGCGCCCGGCCGGGACGCCGGCGGTCGCGAGGTGATTCCGAGTACGGAAGATGGTCCCGAATCTCGCACGAGCCCAGGACACAATCCGCGCCGACGTCAACGCGTTCGGCGGCGACGATGGTGCAGCCGTTAAGACGGGCATGCCGGCCGATGTGGATCACCGCTTGGGAGTTGGTGGTGATGAGACGGTTGACCTCGGCATGCGACCAGGCGTTGACATCCGCTTCGAGCACCACCCGGCCGGGACCGGAGATTCGCAGCCGGCCATTCCCGAGCAGGCGCGGTCCCAGGCGCACGTTGCTCCTCAACCGGTAGGGCACCGTTGTCACCCACCCGAGGGCACGCGCCGCGGACTGCTGCCATTGCATCACTTGTGCGATTACCCTGCAGCGTACGACGATGGGAGGATCACGATGGCGAAGGTAGTGGGCGAGCCCAAGCTTCGGAGCCGGCATCGGAACGCTTACGTCGCGCTCTACATCGTCGGCGGGCTCACCCTGCTGCTGGGACTCACGGCCGAGCTCGGCCGGGTCGCCGTTTTGCTGGAGTTGTTCGGCAGCGGGTGGGTCGTCGCGGTCGAAGGCCTGGTCTTGATCGCCCTTGGGTACTTTACGATGCGCGGCTCGCTGATTGCGTTGGGCATCGCCATCGCCTTTTACGGGATCGACGTCATCCTGACCCTGCTCGCCGGGGGCTTCGCCGGGATCTGGATCCGGGCGCTGGTGCTGTTTTTCTTGATCCAGGGCTTCCTGGCGCTACGCGAGCTGAAGCGCCGGCAGACGGTGGAGGCGACGCCCGGGGCTACTAGCTAGTACACATAGACAAAAAAGTGTAATATCGGGCCCGGTGCTGGCCAGGGCCCTATCCGGGACCGTTTTCGGCCTCGACGGCGTCCGCGTCGAGGTGGAGGCGGATATCGCCGATGGGTTACCCGGGTTTCACATCGTCGGCCTGGGCGACCGCGCGCTGCAGGAAGCTCGCGAGCGGGTGAAGATCGCCATCAACAACAGTGGCTTTCAGTTTCCGGGCCGCAAGGTGACGATCAACCTGGCGCCGGCGCAGCTGCCCAAAGAAGGGAGTGGTTTCGACCTGGCGATGGCCGCTGCCATCGTCAATGCCGGGGAGGACCGTGGACTGCCGGCTGACGCTGCCTGGCTCGGCGAGCTGGCATTGGACGGCACGGTCCGGGCCATCCGCGGCACGCTGGCGATCGTCGCCCACCTCGATCGCCTCGGGGCGCGGCGGTTCTATGTGCCCACCGCCAACGTCGCCGAGGCGCGGATCGCCACCGGCGCTCCGGTCCTCGGAGTCAATCACTTGCGCGATCTGAAAGCCCACTGGGAGGATGGTGTGCCGCTGGGAACCGGCGCGCTCACCGAGGCCGCTGCGCCGCCTCCGCCGGTCCCGTCGGTGGACCTGGCCGAGGTCCACGGCCAGCCGTACGCCAAGCGCGCGCTCGAAGTCGCCGCCGCCGGAGCGCATCATCTGTTACTGGTGGGTCCGCCCGGTGCGGGCAAGACCCTGCTGGCCCGGGCGCTTCCCGGGATCCTGCCGCCGCTCAACCGGCCCGAAGCCGTCGAGGTGACCTCGATCGCGTCGTGCGTTGGCATGCTGCCGGCGGGTGCCGGCCTCCTCGAGGTGCCACCTTTCAGGGCGCCGCACCACACCATCTCGCCCGCGGCCCTGGTTGGCGGGGGCGGAGCGGCGCCCCGCCCGGGCGAGGTGACCCGTGCCCACCGCGGGGTGCTGTTCATGGACGAGATCACGGAGTTCCGCCGCGACGCTCTCGAATCGCTGCGCCAACCGTTGGAAGAAGGACGGCTCGCGGTGGTCCGCTCGCGCGGGCACGCCGTCCTACCGGGCCGCTTCATCCTGGTGGCGGCCGCCAATCCCTGCCCTTGCGGCTTTGCCGGCGACCCTCGCCGGCTGTGCGAATGCACACCACTGGAGCGTCAGCGCTACCGGGCCCGATTGTCCGGGCCGATCCGGGATCGGATCGATCTCCAGGTTCTCGTCCCCCGGCAGCCTGCCGGTGAGCTGCTCCGCGCCAACCTCAACGCCGAGGGGAGCGCGGCTGTCCGGGAGCGCGTGGTGGGGGCGCGCCGCCGCCAGCAAGAGCGGCGACCGCATGGTCCGCTGAACGGTGCGCTGACCGGCCCGCAGCTCCGACGAGATGCGGTGCTCGACGCCGTCGGTCAGGCGCTGGTGGAGACCGCTGCCGAGCGGCTACAGCTCAGCGGTCGAGCCGTCCACCGGGTCCTGCGGGTTGCGCGCACCATCGCGGACCTGGAGGAGTGCGCGAACATCGCCCAGGGGCACGTGGCCGAGGCGCTCCAGTACCGCGAAAGCGGATGAAGGCCCCCACCCTAACCCTCCCTCGCCAGCGGGGGAGGGGAATTAGCGTCGTCGCTCTCGACAATCCGGACTACCCCGAGCGGTTGCGGCAGATCCACGATCCGCCGGCGCGCCTCTACATCAACGGGCGGCTCCCATCGGAGCCGATGATCGCGATCGTCGGGTCGCGGCACGCAACACCGTACGGGCGGCGCACCGCACATCGCCTGGCCCGCGATCTCTCGGACGCCGGCGTGGTGGTCGTCAGCGGGCTGGCCCGTGGGATCGATGCGGCGGCGCATCGCGGCGCCTTGGAGGGTAAGAGTCCGACCGTGGCCGTGATGGCCACCGGGCTCGACCGGGTCTATCCGCCCGAGCATGCTGAGCTGGCGCAGGCGATCGCCGTGTCCGGCGCGGTGATAACCGAGGCCGAGAACGGCACGCTGCCCTTACCTGCCCGCTTTCCGGTGCGGAACCGGATCATCAGCGGGCTCAGCCTCGGCGTCGTGGTGGTGGAGGCGGCGCAGCGCAGCGGTGCGCTGATCACCGCGCGCATGGCGGCTGAGCAAGGACGCGAAGTGTTTTGCGTCCCGGGGAGTATCGAGAATCCACTGGCCATTGGTGGTCATCAGCTCATCAAAGATGGGGCGACGCTGGTGCAGACCGTTGAGGATGTGCTGGATGAGTTTCCCGATCTCGCGCGCGCACGCGCGCGAGCGCAGGCGCGTGTACGCGCGCACACGCGTGCGCGCACGCGCGCGGATTCAGGACCGCAAGAACCTGAGCTTCTTGCCGTTTGGGAGTTGCTTGATTGGGTAGAACCCCGCCATCATGATGACCTGGCGGCCACGATGAACCTTGACATCAAGGAAGTGAGTCGGCGCTTGACATTGTTGGAAATGAGCGGCTATATAATCGGCGACTGCGGGGCGGTCACCCGCTGTCCGCGAGCCTGACATGGCAAACCCACTGATCATCGTTGAATCCCCTGCGAAGGCCAAGACGCTTGGCCGGTTTCTTGGTGCCAAGTACGACATTCGCGCGTCGATGGGTCACGTGCGCGACTTGCCAAAGAGCACGCTTGGGATCGACATCGAGCATTCCTTCAAGCCGGAATACGTGACGATTCCAGGAAAGGAATCGACCATCAAGGATTTGAAGGCGGCCGCCAAAGGAGCGTCTGAAATCCTGCTGGCATCTGACCCGGACCGCGAAGGTGAGGCGATCGCCTGGCATCTGGCGCACGTCCTCAACCTGAAGGACCCCCAGCGGATCGAGTTGCATGAGATCACGCCGAGCGCCGTCGAAAAGGCGCTTAGCGCGCTGCGTCCGATGAACCAGGATCTCGTCGATGCGCAGCAGGCTCGCCGCGTCATCGACCGGCTCGTCGGATACAAGCTGAGCCCCTTGCTCTGGAAGAAGATTCGCAAGGGCCTGAGTGCCGGGCGCGTGCAATCGGTCGCGGTCCGGTTGGTATGCGAGCGGGAAGAGGAGATCGAAAAGTTCGTTCCGATCGAATCCTGGACGCTCGACGCGATGCTCTCGAAGATCGACTTGCCCCAGCGGATTTTTGCCGCCCGCCTGCACAGCAAGCAAGGCAGTGAGGAGAAGCTCGAGCTCACCGAAGAAGGCCAGGTCAATGAGATCGTGACCCAGCTCGACGGGGCTAGTTACAAGGTGCTGTCGATCGAGACCAAGGACAGCACTCGGAATTCGCCGCCGCCTTATAAGACCAGCACGCTGCAGCAGGATGCGTCAAACCGGCTGCGGATGAAGCCAAACCGGACGATGAGCCTGGCGCAGCAGCTCTATGAAGGCGTCGAGCTCGGCAGCCAGGGTCCGGTTGGACTGATCACGTACATGCGCACCGACTCCTTCCGCATCTCGGACGATGCGAGCACGGCCGCTCGACGCTTCATCACCGAGCAGTACGGGCCGACCTATGCCCGCCGCGACAAGGTGGAGTTCAAGGCCAAGGGCCCGGTTCAGGATGCGCACGAGGCGATCCGGCCGACCGATGTCGAGCGCACGCCGGATTCCGTCCGCGCATTTCTCACGCCCGACCTGCTCAGGCTATATCGGCTGATCTGGCAGCGCTTCACCGCCAGCCAGATGACCGCCGCGCGCTTCGCCCAGACCCGCGTCGACATCGGCGCCGCCGACTACGTGTTCCGGGCGAACGGCTCGGTGCTGGTCTTCGACGGCTTCTATCGCGTCTGGGAGCGGGATAGCGACAACGACGAGGAGAAGGAGTTGCCGGCGCTCGCCGTCGACGAGGCGCTTAACCTGCGCGAGCTGAAGCCCGAACAGCATTTCACCCAGCCCCCGCCGCGCTACACGGAAGCGTCCTTGATCAAGGCGCTCGAGGAGCTGGGCGTCGGCCGGCCGAGCACCTTCGCGCCCACCGTGGAGGTCATCCAGACCCGCCACTACGTCAAGCAAGAAGAGCGCCGGCTGTCCCCAACCGATCTGGGCAAAACCGTCAATGCCTGGCTGGTCGAGCATTTTCCGGACATCGTCGACGTCACCTTTACCGCCGGGATGGAGGAGGAGCTCGACGACGTCGAGGAAGGCCGGCGGAAGTGGGTGCCGATCGTCCGCGAGTTCTACAAGCCGTTCTCGAAAACGCTGACAGCGGCCGAAGCCACGGCACGGGTGAAGGTTCCGATGCGGGAGACCGGCGAGGACTGTCCGAAATGCAAGACGGAAGGGCGTAGCGGCCGCCTCGTCTACCGCATGAGCCGGCTGGGCGAGTTCATCGGCTGCTCGCTGTACCCGGAGTGCGATTACATCCAGGGTCGCGAGGGTCAGGAGAAGGCCCCGCCGCCCGAGCCGACCGGCGAGATGTGCCCCAACTGCGGCAAGCCGCTCGTCACCCGGACCGGTAAGCGCGGCCCCTTCGTCGCGTGCTCCGGATATCCGAAGTGCCGCTATGTCAAGCGGGAGATCGATCCGGCCGACATCGTCGCGGACCGCGTCTGCCCGACGTGCGGCAAGCCGTTGCTCAATCGCAAGGGTCGCTTCGGCAGCTTCATCGGCTGCTCGGGCTACCCGGACTGCCGGTACATCGAGGGTGGCAAGCGCACGGTCGCGCCGCCGGCGGCGAGCGAGCTGCTGATGGACGACCCCTGCCCGCGCTGCGGGAAGCCGCAGGTGCTGCGCCAGGGCCGCTACGGCGAGTTCAAGAGCTGCTCGGACTACCCAACCTGCAAACCGGAACGGGCAGCGCGTACCCGCGCACCTCGCGGCCCGCGGGCAAAGAAGCCGACGATTCCCGCCGCGTAGCCGCCGGTTTCAAATTCGGGGTGAGCGGCTATACTTTGCCGAGCAAATAAGCACGTCTCCTGACGGCGTCGGGTTGCCTGCCACAGGTCCGGCGACCGGAAGACGGAGGCGGAAGTAGAAACAGGGAGGTCGGTTTTTCGCATGCCACTCGTCACGCTCAAGCAGCTCCTCGAGGCTGGTGTCCACTTCGGCCATCAGACCAGCCGTTGGAATCCGAAGATGAAACGGTACATCTTCACCGCTCGCAACGGGATTCACATCATCGACCTCCAGCAGACGGTGAAACTGCTGGATGACGCCTCGACCTGGGTCAAGGATGTCGTCGGCGGCGGCCGGCTCGTCCTCTTCATCGGCACGAAGAAACAGGCCCAGGAGTCGATCGAGCTGGAGGCTCGTCGCTCCGGCATGCCCTTCGTGAACCATCGCTGGATGGGTGGGATGCTTACGAACTTCACCGTCATGCGGCGCCAGATCGAACGCCTCAATAGCCTCCGGGCGATTCGCAACAACGGCGGATTCACCGGCAGCAAGAAGGCGATCACCCAGCTCGAAGAGGAGTACCAGCGGCTCGAGCGCTTCTTCGGCGGCATGGCGGAGATGAAGCGGCTCCCCGGCGCGGTCTACGTGGTCGACCCGCGCAAGGAGCACATCGCCGTCACCGAAGCTCGCAAGCTGGGCATCCCGATCGTCGCCATCACCGATTCCAACTGCGACCCCGACGAGATCGACCACGTGATCCCGGGCAACGACGATGCCATCCGCGCCGTCAAGCTGATCACCTCGAAGATCGCCGACGCCGCGCTCGAGGCGCGCCAGTTGATCAGTCCAGAGGAGCTCACCGCCGCGCCGGAGGCGCCGGTGACCGAGTTCGAGTTCGGGGCGGGAGAAGAGGAAGAAGAAGAGGAGAAGGGATTCGCTGGAATGCCGACCATCGACGAGGCCGAGTTCTACGAGGACGAAGCCCTGGACGACGAGAAATAGCCATGGCCATTTCAGCCGACCAGGTCAAAGCGCTCCGTGACGCGACGGGCGCCGGCATGATGGACTCGAAGCGCGCCCTCGAAGCCACCAATGGCGACATCGAGAAGGCCAAGGATTGGCTGCGCCAGAAAGGTATCGCCAAGGCTGGGGCCAAGGCGACCCGCACCGCCCGGGAGGGCATCATCGCGACCTACGTGCATCACAACCATCAACTCGGCGTCCTGTTGGAGCTGAACAGCGAGAGCGACTTCGTCGCTCGCAACGATGAGTTCCGCCACCTGGCGCACGAGATCGCCGTCCACATTGCGGCGGCGGAGCCGCGCTACCTGCGCCGGGAAGACGTGCCGAAGGAAGTGCTCGACCGGGAACGTGCCATCTTCGAGGGGCAGGCGAAGGATGCCAAGAAGCCAGACGCCGTCGTGGAGAAGATCGTCCAGGGCAAGATGAACGACTTCTACAAGCGGGAGGTCCTGCTCGACCAGGCCTGGGCCAAGGACGACAAGCGCACGGTCGACCAGATGCTGAAAGAGGCGATCGCAAAGCTTGGCGAGAACATAACCATTTCCCGGTTCGCCCGTTTCAAGGTCGGGGAAGCTAACTAGTCCAATCACTAGATGCTGTGATCAAGCCGTCGGCGCTGCCGCGCTACAAACGGGTCCTCCTCAAGCTGGGGGGCGAGGGCCTCGCCGGAAAGGCCGCCTTCGGGATCGATCCGGATATCGTCAATGAGATTGCCGAGGACATCATCGGGGTGAAAAACGCGTTCAGTACCCAATTCGCGATCGTCGTCGGCGGCGGGAACATCATCCGTGGCGACGCAGCGAGCAAGCGGGGGATGGACCGGGTCACGGCCGATTACATGGGCATGCTTGGTACCGTCATCAACGCGCTGGCGTTGCAGGACGCCCTGGAAAACAGGGGTCAGCCGACTCGGGTCCAGACCGCGATCAGCATGCACCAGATCGCCGAGCCCTACATACGCCGGCGAGCCGTCCGGCACTTGGAGAAGGGCCGGGTCGTCATCCTCGCGGCCGGTAGTGGCAACCCGTACTTCAGCACCGACACCACCGCCGCCCTGCGCGCGGTCGAAATCGAAGCCGAGGTCGTGCTCAAGGCCACCAAGGTCGACGGGGTCTACGATGCCGACCCGCTGACGAATCCCAAGGCCAAGCGCTTCGCTCGGCTCGACTACCTTGATCTGATCAACAAAGACTTGCGGGTGATGGATCACACGGCGGTCACTCTCTGCCGGGAGAACAAGATCCCGATCATCGTGTTCGACCTGTCGCATGCCGGCAACCTGGAAGGCGTGGTGGCGGGTAAGCAGATCGGAACGTTCGTCGGAGCGCCGGCGTGATCGAAGCGAACGTCAAGGACGCCGAGACCAAGATGCAGAAGAGCCTTGACGCGCTCGCGAAGGAAATCCTCACCATCCGCACCGGGCGCGCCAGCCCGGCGCTGGTCGACAAAATCCCGGTCGAGTACTACGGCAACCCGACGCCTTTGAATCAGCTGGCGACGATCACCGTGCCGGAGGCGCGCCTGATCCTCATCCAGCCCTGGGACCGGACGATCATCGGCGCGGTGGAAAAAGCGATCCAGAAGTCCGAACTTGGACTGAATCCCGGCAACGACGGCCAGCTGATCCGGGTCCCGATCCCGCCTCTGAACGAAGAGCGGCGCCGCGAGTACGCGCGCCTCGTCAAGCGGTACGCGGAGGGCGCGCACATCGCCATCCGCAACATCCGGCGCGAGCAGATGGATCGCATCAAGGCGCTCGAGAAGGAGAAGAAGATCTCCGCCGACGAGGCGCGGCGGGGCGGCGACCAGCTCCAGAAGGTCGCCGACCGGCACATCGCTCTGGTCGACCAGATGGCGGCCCGCAAGGAAGCCGAGATCATGGAGGTCTAACGCCCAAGAACCACCGGTGAGCCAGTTGCCCCCTCCCGAGCACGTCGCGATCATCATGGATGGCAACAGCCGCTGGGCTCGTGAGCGCTTGCTGCCACGGGTCATGGGGCACAAGGCCGGCATCGAGACGATCCGCCGCGTTGCCGAGGCGGCCGATCGGCGCGGGGTCCGCGTCCTGACGCTCTACGCCTTCTCCACCGAAAACTGGTCGCGGCCGCGCGATGAAGTCGATGCCTTGATGAATCTCTTCTCCGAGACCATCCGCCGTGAGGTCGACGAGCTGGCCCGCCGTGGCATCGAGCTGCGCTTCTCCGGGCGACTCCATGAGCTGTCGACCGCGCTGCAGGACCAGATCCGGCAGGCCAACGAACGAACCCGGGTGAGCGCCCGGGCGATTCTCAACATTGCCATCAACTACGGTGGGCGGCAGGAGATCGTCGACGCGATTCGCGAGCTGGCGCGCGAGGGCGCCGATTTGACCCAGCTCGACGACGCCACCGTGTCGGGGCACCTCTACACCCGGGGACTGCCCGACCCCGACCTGGTGATCCGCACCGCCGGCGAAATGCGCCTCAGCAATTTTCTACTCTGGCAGGCGGCGTACTCCGAGTTCTATTGCACGCAGACGCTCTGGCCGGATTTCGGCCAGGTCGACTTCGACGAGGCTCTCGCCTCCTACCAGCGGCGCGTGCGCCGCTTCGGGGCGCGGCCCGAGGAGGTCTCCAATCGAGGTCGCTGATCCCAAGACCGACGAGCCGGCGCTAGCCGCCGCGCGCCGCACGAACATGGTGGTTCGGGTCGCCACCGCCGCGGTGCTGATCGGGGTGGTGCTCGCGGTCCTGATCCTGGGCTCGATCTGGGTGTACGCGGCGATGGCCGTCGTGCTTGGCGCCACCTTGATCGAGTACTGGAACCTCACCCGCGCGATGGCGGCTCCCGCGCCGCTCTGGCTCCTGTTTCCGCTGAGCTACGCGCTCCTCCTCCGCGACCGGCTGCCGGGGTGGGCTGACCTCGGCTTCCTCCTAGCTGCGGGTACGGTCCTCGGCCTTGGGGCGCTGGTGTTCATGCGTGACTGGCGAGCCAGCCTCACGCGCTGGGCCCTGGCGATCGGCGGGAGCCTCTACCTGGGGTTCCTGCTGAGCTTTTATCTATCGCTCTATTTCTTGCATCAGCCGGATCCGAACCATCTTGGCTTCGGATACGTGATCGCGGTCCTGGGTGCGATTTGGGTTGGCGATACCGCCGCAATGGTTGCTGGTATGCGGTTCGGGCGTCACCAATTCTTTCCCCGGATCAGCCCAAAGAAGACGGTCGAAGGAGCGCTCGCCGAGTTGCTGGCCAGCACCATCTTTTTTGCGGTCGTGGGCCTCTTGCTCAACATCAGCTTTCCGCACAACGTCATCCTCGGCCTGCTGATCGGCGCGGTTGCCGAGATCGGCGACCTGGTCGAATCGCAGATCAAGCGCACGGCCGGCGTCAAAGATGCAAGCCATCTGATCCCGGGTCACGGCGGCCTGCTCGACCGTATTGATTCGCTCCTTCTGGTGGGAGTCGTCGTGTACTATTACGTCACCTTTTTGCACCTCGCCTGATCGGGGCGGGTGCAATGACTCAGGTTCACAACGCGTTTCAGCCCAAAGAGATGAGATCCCCCCGCCGGTCGCCCCGGCGCCTGGCGCTGCTCGGTGCAACCGGGTCCATCGGCCGGCAGGTCTGCGACCTGGTCGAACGGTATCCCGACCGATTCGCGCTGCATGCACTGATTGCCGGGAGCAACGCCCCCGCGCTCGCGTCCATCGCTCGCCGTCACCCGGAGGCGCACACCCTGCTGGCAAATCCGGCCGGGGTCGATGCGTCGGACGCGGCGCAGGCGATCGATGAGGCGGTACGGGACCCCGAGGTCGACCTCGTGATCGTGGCCGCGGCCGGCAGCGCCGCGCTGGCACCGACGCTGGCCGCGCTCGAAGCCGGCAAGGACATCGCCCTGGCGACCAAGGAAGTGCTCGTCATGGCGGGGGAATTGGTCCGTGAACGGATGCGGCGTCACGGGTCACAGATCTTTCCGATCGACAGTGAACACAGTGCCATCTGGCAATGCCTCTGGGGAGAGAAAGAGCAGGCGGTCCGCCGCCTGATCTTGACCGGTTCGGGCGGTCCGTTCTTACGCCGCCCGCTGGAGACGCTGGAGAGCGTGACCATTGCCGAGGCCCTGACCCATCCGCGCTGGAAGATGGGACCGAAGATCACCGTCGACTCCGCCACCATGATGAACAAGGGCCTCGAGGTCATCGAGGCGCACTTCCTCTTCGACGTGCCCTATTCAGGGATCGACGTCGTCGTCCATCCACAGAGCGTGGTTCATTCGATGGTTGAGTTCGTCGACGGCAGTATCAAGGCGCAGCTTGGCGTTCCCGATATGCACCTGCCGATTGCGATCGCGCTCAGCTTCCCCGACCGGCTCGACAGCGTCACGACGGCACCGGACCTCGCGGCGCTCGGCGAGCTCTCCTTCGAGGCTCTGGACGCACTCCGCTACCCGGCCGTGGCGCTGGCCCGCGAAGCGGGAGAGCGGGGTGGAACGGCGCCCGCCGTCCTGAACGCGGCCAACGAGGAAGCCGTTGCCCTCTTCCTCAAGGGCCAGCGACGATTCGTCGACATCGTGCCCTCGGTTGCGCGTGCCGTGGCGGCTGCCGAGCCCGCGGAGGAATTGACCCTAAAGGCGCTGATCGCCGCGGACCGCTGGGCGCGCGCCCACGTGCGGACATCGGCCGATGGAACCAGCCGGCTCCGGAGCAAACTGCCGGCATGAGCCCCGTCGTCCTCGTTCCGCTCGTCATCGTGATCTTCAGCGGCCTCGTCATCGTGCACGAGTCGGGTCACTTCTTCACCGCCAAGCTGGCCGGGATCAAGGTGGAGCAGTTCAGCGTTGGATTTGGTCCCCAGCTGCTCGGCTGGCAGCGAGGCGAGACGCTGTACGCAATCCGGGCCATCCCGCTCGGTGGCTTCGTCAAGCTGGCCGGGATGGACGGCAGCATGGACGCGGGCTCTCGTAGCTTCAATGCGCATCCCTTATGGCAGCGGTTCGTCGTCATCGTCGCCGGTTCCGCCTTCAACCTGGCGCTGCCAGTGTTGATCTTCTTCGGCGTCTACACCACGGTCGGGGCGGCCGAGGTCAAAACCCCCATCGAGGTGAGCGCGATCGACGCCGGAACGCCGGCCTACAGCGCCGGCCTTCAGCCAGGCGACGCGATTCGCTCGGTGAACGGTCACCCCATCAACAAGTTCGAGGACCTCCGAAGCGCGCTGGATGCCGCCAAAGACACGCCGGTGACGGTCGTCATCGACCGTCACGGTCAGTTGATTACGTTGACCGTGACGCCAAAGCTCGATCCGACCACGGGCAGCTACATCCTCGGCTTTCACCCCGCGATCACGTCGTTCAAGCCGGGTCCGGTCGCCTCGGCGGGAATGGCGCTCCGCGATACCGGCGATTCGATTGTCGGGATCGTCGGCGGCATCTACCAGCTGGCTACGGACAAGAAATTGGGGGGCTTGCTGGGCCCGAGGGGCCTGGAAGGCCCGGTCGGGATCGTCAAGACCACGGCGCGGGCCGCCCAGGCGGGGCCCCTGTCGCTGGTCGGCGTGGTGGCGCTTTTGAGCCTCAGCCTCGGTCTGGCCAACATCCTGCCCTTCCCCGCATTGGATGGTGGACGTGCCGCCTTCCTGGTGCTGGAATTGGTCCGGGGCCGGCCGGTCGATCCTGCCCGTGAGCAAGTCGTCCACTATGTTGGTCTCGCTCTCTTGTTTGGGTTGATCGGACTTGTGACATATAACGATCTGCTGAGGTGAGGCCATGAGACCGCGCCGTAAATCCGTTCCCGTTCGCGTCGGCGACGTCGTCATCGGCGGCGCCGCCGAGATCGTGGTGCAATCGATGACCAAGGCCGACACCCGAGACGTCAAGGCGACGCTGAACGAGATCGGGCGTCTCAAGGACGCCAACTGCCGCATCGTTCGGGTCGCGGTTCCGACCAGAGAAGCCGCCCAGGCGATGATCGAGATCAAAAAGGGATCCCCGCTGCCGATCATCGCGGACATCCACTACGATGCGCCGCTCGCGCTGCTGGCGCTGCAAGCCGGCGTGGACGGTTTGCGCCTCAATCCGGGGAACATCAAGGACCCGGAAAAGGTCAAAGAGATCACCAGGCAAGCGAAGGAGCGCGAGATTCCGATCCGCATCGGGGTCAACGCGGGATCGCTGCCAGGCCGCGCCAAAGAAGGGGCCGGCGTGCGGCCTCCGACCGAAGAAGTGGTGGCGGCGATGGTCAACGCCGCGCTCGGCCACATCCATATCCTGGAATCCCTCGACTTCAACCTGATCAAAGTCTCGATGAAGGCCTCCGATCCGCCGACCATGATTGCGGCGAACCGGGCGATCGCGGACAAGATCTCGTATCCGTTGCACCTCGGCGTCACCGAGGCCGGCCCACCGCGCACCGGCGCGGTCAAGAGCGCCGTTGGGATCGGCGTGCTGCTGGAGGAAGGCATTGGGGACACGATTCGCGTTTCGCTCGCCGGTGACTCAGTCGAGGAAGTGGAGGTGGGCTACGGCATCGTCAATGCACTTGCGGAAAAGCTGACCGGGCCGAACCTGATCGCCTGCCCGATGTGCGGCCGGCTCGAGATCGACATGCTGCCGATGGTCGCCGAGGTCGAGAAGGCGCTGAAGAAGATCAAGCGGCCGATCAACGTTTCGGTGATGGGCTGCGTGGTCAACGGTCCGGGTGAGGGGCAGCACGCCGACATCGGCATCGCCGGCGGCAAAGGGAAGGGCATCCTCTTCAAGCACGGCAAGATCGTCGGCACCTTCCCGGAAAAGGAACTGGTCCCGGCTCTCCTGCGTGAGCTCGACATCATCGCCCGGGAGGACGCCGAGAAGCTCGCATCCTGAGCCGAGCGCGTCGCGGCGGAATCTATACTCAACGGCTAATGCCTGACGACGACAAGCCTGACGACCCGAAGCCAGAAGCCGGTTTCGTCAGAGAGATCCGCAAGCAATCGGTTGACTTTCCGGGCTGGTACAACGACGTCGTTCGCAAGGCGCAGCTAGCCGACAATTCTCCGGTCGCCGGAACGATGATCATTCGGCCCTATGGCTATGCCTTGTGGGAGAACATTCGCGATCCCCTCGACGGCCTCATCAAGGAAACCGGGCACGAGAACTGGTATTTTCCGGCGCTGATTCCGCTCAGCTTTCTCCAAAAAGAGAAGGATCACGTCGCGGGCTTCGAACCGGAATTCCAGCTCGTCACCAAGGGTGGCGGGAAGGACCTCGACGAGCCCCTGGTCTTGCGGCCGACCTCGGAAACGATGATTGCGACCGTGCTGCGCGATTACATCCAGTCATACCGCGACCTACCGGTGCTCACCAATCAATGGAACAACGTTTTTCGCTGGGAATTGAAGCCACGGTTTTTCCTGCGCACCCGCGAGTTCCTCTGGCAAGAGGGGCACACCTTTCACGAAACGGCGGCGGAGGCCGAGGACGAAGTCGCCAAGATGCTCGAATGCTACCGCCGGATCGCCGAGGAATGGTGCGCCATCCCTGTCCTGTCCGGCCGCAAGTCGGAGAGCGAGAAATTCGCCGGTGCCCGGTACTCGAGCGCGATCGAGGGCATGATGATGGACGGGAAGGCGTTGCAGATGGGGACCTCCCACTACTTCGGCGAGAACTTCACACGCGCCTACGACCTGACGTTTACCGGGCGCACCAACGAGCAGCAGTACCCGCATTCGACGAGCTGGGGCATGTCCACCCGCATGGTGGGGGCGGTGGTGATGGCGCATGGCGACGACTCGGGCCTGCAGCTGCCGCCTCGAATCGCGCCCGTGCAAGTCATCATCATCCCGATCTTCCGCAGCGACGCGGAGCGAAGGCAGATCGAAAGCGCGCTCCAGCAGGTACGGGCCGACCTGCAAGACCTCCGGGTCAAGGTTGACTGGCGCGATGAGCGGCCGGGCTTCAAATTCAACGAATGGGAGCTGAAGGGCGTCCCACTGCGGATCGAGATCGGTCCGCGCGACCTCGCCAGCGGGCAAGCCACCATCGTCCGGCGGCTGAACCGCGCCAAGCAGAGCGTGCCCCTGGCCGAGCTCGCCGTCGCCATCCCCGCGATGCTCGAGGAGATCCAGGAGGCCCTCTTCAAGCGCGCCTCCGAATTCCGAAATGCGCACACGGTGAGGCTCGATTCGCTCGAGGCGATGGTGCGCTTCTTCGAGACCTCGATCGGATTCGCCGTCACGCCCTGGTGCGGTCGCGAGGAGGACGAGCGCACGGTGAAAGACCGGACCACCGCCACCACCCGGGTGATCCTGCCGGATTCCGGCCCGCTCGACCAGCCGTGCGCCGTGTGCGGTCGTCCCGCCACCGTACAGGTAGCCTGGGGCAAGAGCTACTGATTCATTCCCCGAAGTTCGGGGATAATTCCGCCATAAACGTAATAGGGACCCGGTCATGCAATTTGCCGACCTTCTGAGCAAGGTCAGCTACCTGCCGCCCAAGGACATCGAAGTCCTCTCCCGCGCCTACGACGCCGCGGCCAGTGCCCACCATGACCAGAATCGGCTCTCCGGGGAGAAATTCATCGAGCACCCGCTGAGCGTCGCCGGCATCCTCGCGGACCTCCAGCTCGATCGCGACACGCTGGCCGCCGCCATCCTGCACGACACCGTGGAGGACACCCACCTGACCATCGCCGACCTGGAGCAGAGCTTCGGACCGACGGTCGGCAAGCTGGTGGCCGGCGTGACCAAGCTGGAGAAGATCTCCTTCCACAGCCAGGAGCAGGCACAGGCGGAAAACGTCCGAAAGATGCTCGTGGCGATGGCGGAGGACGTCCGGGTGGTGCTGATGAAGCTCGCCGATCGGTTGCACAACATGCGGACCGTGAATTACCTGCCCGAGAACCGCCGCCGAGCCATGGCGCAGGAAACGCTCGACATCTACGCGCCCCTCGCGCATCGGCTCGGCATGTGGAACATCAAATGGGAGCTCGAGGACCTCTCCTTCGCCCAGCTGCACCCCGATGAGTACCAGGAGATCGTCAAGAAGATCGCGCGCAAGCGGAAGGAGCGCGAGACCTCGGTCAACGACATCAAGGAAATCCTGGAACGCGAGCTGACAGGGGTCGGCATCAAGGCTGAGACCTCGGGGCGGCCGAAGCACGTCTACAGCATCGCGAACAAGCTCGCGATGGGGAAGGAGTTCGACGATATCTACGATCTCTCGGCCATCCGGGTGCTGACCGACTCGATCAAGGATTGCTACGGCGCCCTCGGGGTCATCCACTCGCTCTGGAAGCCGATCCCGGGCCGCTTCAAGGACTACATCGCGATGCCGAAGTCAAACGGATACCAGTCCCTGCACACGACGGTGGTCAGCCACAGCGGCGAGCCCATGGAAATCCAGATTCGCACCCATGAGATGCACCGGACCGCGGAATGGGGCGTCGCCGCGCACTGGACCTACAAGGAGGGCGGCGGCAAGGACGAACGCAAGATGGATCAGCGATTCGCCTGGTTGCGCCAACTCATGGACTGGCAGAAGGAAGTCCTGGACGCAGAGAAGTTCGTCGACGCCGTCAAGGTCGATGTCTTCCGCGACGAGGTGTTCGTCTTCACTCCGAAAGGGGATGTGCTGGCGCTGCCCACGGGCGCGACTGCCGTCGATTTTGCCTACCGCATCCACACCGAGGTAGGCCATCGCTGCATCGGCGCCAAAGCCAACGGCCGGATGGTCCCGCTCGACCACCAGCTGGACAATGGCGACATCGTCGAGATCCTCACCTCGAAAGGCCCCCACGGCCCGAGCCGCGACTGGCTGGCGTTCGTCAAGACGGCCGGCGCCGCGCAAAAGATCCGGGTCTGGTTCAAGAAGGAACGGCGCGAGGAAAACGTCACCAAGGGCAAGGAGCTGCTCGACAAAGAGTTCCGGCGGATGCAGCAGCGAGCGCTGGCCTCGATCGGCGACGAGCGGATCCTGGAGCTCGCCAGGGAGTTTCGATTCACCGAGCTGAATGATTTCTACGCGGCCATCGGATACGGTGACGTCAGCCCGCACTCGGTGCTGCTCAAGTACATGGTGGCCGACCAGCAGCCGGACGGGAATGGCGAGTTTCCGCTCATTCCGCTGGTGCCACAGTTCAAACCCACCGGCGAAGTGACCGTCAAAGGCGAGCGCGGCGTGCTCACCCAGATCGCGCAATGCTGCAAGCCGGTGCCGGGCGACCTCATCAGCGGGTACATCACCCGAGGCAAGGGCATCACGGTTCACCGAACGACCTGCAAGAACGTCATGAACGTCTCCAACCACGAGCGGGTGGTCCAGGTCGATTGGGACACCGGCGGCCGGCAGCTCTATCCGGTCGGGATCAAGATCGAGGCGTGGGACCGAACCGGGCTGCTGCGCGACATCGCGACGGTGATCGCGGAAAGCAAGATCAACCTGACCGGCGCGGAGGTTCAGGTCTACGACGACAAGACCGCGGTGATCTCGACCACCGTCGAGATCAGCAGCCTGACCCAGTTGAGCCGCTTGATGGAGCGCCTGGAGACCGTCAAGGACGTCCATACCGTGGCCCGCGAAGGAAACCTGGCCAGAAACTAGCGACCCGGCCTGGATCCGCCGAGCCAATTCGAGTATTACAGCGGCCGTTTCTGCGTCAGCGAAAAATTCCACCTGGGAAACGGATGCCGTAACTGAGCGCCCCTACGATCGAATGGCGATGGGTGCCCATTTCGATGGACGGCGCACGCTTGCTGGCTTTGTTGGGCTGGCGGCGGGGATCGTCATCCTCTTCGGCGTCGTCGCGCTGGTTGCCCTGCGGCCCGCGGAGGGGCTCGCCTGGGTGAACGTCCCGCAGCTGGGCCCCGACCTCGGGCTCGACGCCGGGCTGCAAACCAAGCCACTCCGGCAGGCGGTGGTCGCCGAGGCCATCAGAGACCGCGGCATCGAAGGCCAGGGGTCGCTCTCCGTGACCGCTGTCCTGAGCGTGGCGCCGAACGGCGACCCGCTCACCGCCCTGCGCCCGACGAGCCGGCCCGTCGTCCAACCGACCGCGGCTCCGACCGTCGTCCCGGACCCGACGCCCGCGCCGACGGCCGCGCCAGTCGAAGTGACGCCGCAGCCATCGCCGAGCCCAATCCCGACTCCCGCGCCGACGCCCGCGCCCACGCCGGCCCCCACGCCTACCCCAACTCCTGCCCAGACGCCAACTCCGACGCCGGCGCCAACCCCAACCCCGACGCCAACGCCCAGGCCGACGCCGACGCCAACGCCGACGCCGACGCCGACGCCAACGCCAACGCCAACGCCGACACCTAGGCCTACCCCGACGCCGACGCCCACGCCCAGACCTACGCCCACGCCCAGGCCGACGCCCACGCCGACGCCGACGCCGACGCCCAGGCCGACGCCCACACCCACCCCGAGCCCGCAGCGTTTCGCCATCGTGACCAATGGGGACCTCGTGGGAACCCGGCCATCCGACGCCAGGCGAGCGTGCGACTCCGTCACCGTGACGGCGGTCGGCTGGTTCACGACCAACGGGGTCGGCGGCACGGTGACCTACGCATGGATCCGCACCGACACCCAGGGCAACCGCTGGGTGATCGCCGAGCCTGCCCTGACGATCCGTCCCGGTGACACCTCGCTCCACGCCGTCCAGCCCGATAGCTGGACACCGCAATCGCCGGGGAGCGAGCAACTCGTCTTCTACAGCCCGAGCGCACCCACCGTTGCCCCCAGGTCGTTCTCCTGTGCCGGCGGCAACCAGGTCAACGGCTGAGCCGGAATTGCGGGCTGCCGCCGGTTATATAGGCGCGATGCGAGCCGTAGCCGCCATCCGGCGAGTCACCCGCCTGCTCGTCGGCCGGCTTGGGCGCCGGCTGCCTCGCTTTCGGCTCAGGCCGACCCTGCGGATCCGGACGCAGATCATCCTGCCCTTCTTGCTGCTGATGCTGGTCCTGGGGTTGGTCGGAACCTACCTGACCACCACCCTGGTTGCCACCTCCCTGGAGAACCGGATCGCCGACCAGTTGGTCCACTCCGAAGATGCGGCGCTCGACGCGGCGGTCAAGTTACAGGGCCGCCAGGTGGCGGCCATCCGACTGGTCGCCAACACCGAGGGCGTCGATCGGGCGGTGGCGGCCGGGGACGTCGCGAGCTTGCGTCAGTTGATCGTCCCGCTGGAGGTCAACAACCGGCTTGGCACCGTCATGATCTTCGACGCCACCGGCCGAACCATCCTCGAGATCAGCCAGCCGGATCCGGCCAACCCGGCCGGCCTGGTCTTTCGCAGCGGCACCGATCTGTCGGCTGAGCCGGTGGTTCAACCCGTGCTGAAGGGGCTGTACGACGCCCTGGGCGACAAGTACATCGCCTACCTCGGCTCTCCGCCAGCGTCGCTGGTCGCCGCCGGTCCGGTCATCTTCGGCGACCGGGTGGTCGGCGGCATCCTGGTCGCCAGCCCGCTGCCGTCGGTGCTCGCCGAAATGCAGAGCCGCTCGCAGTCCGAGGTCGTCCTGATCGATCGCAACGGCCGGCTGCTCAGCAGCACGTTGGCCGGCATCAGTGGCAATCTCATCGACGACCGCCTGCGGTCTTACCTGGCGCTTGCCTCTCCAGGGCGAGCGACGACGCGGGCCGTCAGCGTCCGGGGCCAGGACTACGAGTTCCAGTTCACGAACTTCTACCTTCGTCAGCAGCCGGAGGGCTATCTCGCCGTCGCCCTCTCGCGTCGGGGCGTGATCGAGGCTGGACTCCAATCGGCGTTGCAGATGACGGTTCTGTTCGCCGGCGTCGTCCTGGTCCTCCTCCTGATCGGTTACCTGCTGGCCCTCCGGCTGACGCGGCCAATCGAGGCGCTCGTGGCGGGAGCGCAGGCGGTGGCTCGCGGCGATCTGACCAAACGCCTTGACTTCAAGCGTCGCGATGAGCTCGGTGAGCTGGCCAGGGCGTTCAATGCCATGACGCAGGATCTGCAGGACCGAACCCGATCCTTGAACGAGCAGATGCGGCGCCTGGCGGCCCTGTCGCAGACCACGCAGGGACTGGGCAAGGAAAGCGAACCGGGTGCCATGGCCGAAGCCATCCTGGGCGTCAGCTTGAAGGTGCTCGGCATCGAGAAAGCCCTGCTCTTAGCCCGCAACCTGGACGGCAACGGCCTCGAGGTCCGGGCGGTCCTGGGCCTCAACCCCAAGTACACGATCCAGCTGGCACGGCTCAGTGGCGTCAAGCTCGCGGAGGGCTTTGCCACCGGATCGGGCGCCGGGGTCGAGACGGTCACCGACCTTGCCCGTGATCGCCGTCGCTGCCTGCGGCTGTTCGCCGAGCTGGCCGCGGTTCCGGAGGCGCTGGTCGTCCCGCTGATCCGCAGCGAGCGGAACGCCGGGTACCTCGTCGCCGGGCTGCGACCCGGCTACGCGCTCCCGCGGGAGGATGTCGAGCTGTTGCAGACGATCGCGACCGAGATGACCTTGATGATCGAGAACGCGGATCTGCGCAAAACGACCGTGCTGCAAGCACATCGGCTGGACCAGGCGATCATCGCCCTCGAGAAGATCTCGCAGGCCCTGACGGCGGTCACGGTTGGGACCGACAACCTCCTGCGCGCGGTGGCACATGCCACGTCCGAGATCCTCGACGTCCCCTATGCGTCGTTGCAGTTGCGCAAGGCATCCTGGCGCCAGCAATTCTCCGACGTCATCGTCGGGAGCACGACCCGCCGCGAGCTGGCGGCGGTGCGCCAGTGCACCGACCTGGTTGCTCGGCGGGTCGAGCGGCCGGAGCAGGTGGTCGAGCTCGATCTGGTGGATGATCGCGGTAACCCGTTGCCGGCCGCTCGCCGCGTCGGACTGCAGCGGGTGGTCGCCGTCCCGATGTGCCTCGGCGGAGAAATCGTCGGGGTCCTCGTCATCCACATGAAAGAACCACGGCCGTTGGAGCGCAGTGAGATCCGGGTCCTGCAAACCCTCGCCAACCAGGCCGTGATCGCCATCGAGAATGCGGCGGCGTACGAACGCACCAAGCAGCTGGCCACGACCGATGCCATGACCGGGGTCGCGAACCATCGAGAGCTCGAAACCTATCTCGACCGAGAATTGCAGCGGGCGCGGAAGACGAGGGAACCGCTCGCCCTGATCATGTGCGACGTGGACCACTTCAAGGCGATCAACGACAGCGTTGGCCACCCGGCGGGTGACGCGGTGCTACGTCACCTGACGCGCCAGATTCTGGTGCCGGCCATCCGGCCGAAGGACCTGGTGGCACGCTACGGTGGCGACGAGTTCGTGCTGGTCCTGCGGGGCGCCGACAGCCGGGCGGCGATGGCCGTGGCGGAGCGGATCCGGCGCACGGTCGCCGGCCAGGCCGTAATGCTCGATGGCAAAGCGGTCTCGAACCTGTCGCTCAGCCTCGGCATCGCGGTGTTCCCGCGCGACGGGGATACGCGAGAAGCCCTGGTGCAGGCGGCGGACCAGGCGCTCTACGTCGCCAAGCGCTCCGGTCGCAACCGAGTGGTTCGCAGCGATGCCGCGACCGGCGACGCCCAACTCGTGAGCTGACGCCGCGCCGGGGAGTCGCCCAAAGCCATTCGCTAAGCTTCGAGGCCATGGCTCCGATCGCGCAGCGGGCACGCGGCACGCAGGATCTGCTGCCCGCCGACCAACCGTACTGGGACGCGATGGAGCGCGCGGCGAAGGACCTGGCGCCACGCTTTGGCTACCAGCGGATCGAGACACCGATCTTCGAGGCCACCGATCTCTTCGTCCGCGGCGCCGGCGAGGGGAGTGACATCGTCGCGAAAGAGATGTACACCTTCACTGACCGAGGCAATCGGTCGCTCACCTTGCGACCGGAAGGGACGGCCCCGATCGTGCGAGCTTACTTCGACGCCGGTCTCGAGCAGGAGCCGCAGCCGGTGCGGCTCTACTACATGGGTCCGTACTTTCGCTACGACCGGCCCCAGGCCGGACGCTTTCGTGAGCTCCATCAGTTCGGGATCGAAGCCATCGGTGACGGCAGCCCGCTGCTCGACGTGGAGGCCATCGTGCTCGGTTGGAAGTGGTTTGCGGGGATGGGCATCGCCGGGGTGAGCCTGCACCTGAACAGCATTGGCGACGAGGTGTGCCGGCCGGCCTATCGTGAGCTTTTGCGCGAGTATTATCGACCGCATCTTTCCAATCTCAGCGAGGAGAGCCGCGCCCGCTTCGAGAAGAACCCGCTCCGCCTCTTCGACTCCAAGGATCCGCGGGACGAGCCACTGAAGCGCGACGCGCCCCACATCGTGGATCATCTCTGCGCGCCCTGCGCTGACGCGTTTCGAATCGTCAAGGAGGCGCTGACGATCGAAGAGATTCCGTTCGAACTCAATCCCGAGTTGGTTCGCGGTCTCGACTACTACACCCGGACTGTCTTCGAGTACCAGCACGAAAGTCTCGGCGGGGCGCAGAACTCGCTGGGGGGTGGCGGTCGTTATGACGGCCTGGCGGCCGCCCTCGGCTACCGGCCGACGCCGGGGGTGGGCTTTGCCATGGGGATGGACCGGACCGCCATCGTGTTGCACCAGCGCACGCCACTGACGCCACCCGCCCCGGACGTCTACGCGGTGGCGCTGGACGCGGCGGACGAGCTGTACGTCTTCCGTCTGGCCTCGACGTTGCGATCGCCCGGCCACCGTGTCGTCTTCGATCCGGGACCGGCGCGGCTGGATGCCAAATTGCGCAAGGCGGCACGGCGCGGCGCCCGGCTGGTGCTGCTGGTCGGCCCGGAGGAGCGCGAAAAGGGTCAGGTCGTGATCCGGGACATGCGCTCGAAGACACAGACGAGCGTTTCGGAGCAAGAGCTGCTGTCGACCGTCAGCCACATGTTGGGCGCCACGTGAGCCTCACGTCACGCGCGCTCGCCGGGTCGATCCGACCGGACCAGGTCGGACGCGAAGTCGATGTCTATGGCTGGGTCCATCGGCGGCGCGACCTCGGGGGATTGATCTTCATCGATCTCCGCGACCGGAGCGGGATCGTCCAGGTGAAGTTCGACCCGGTGCAGGCGCCGGCGCATGCGACGGCCGGAGAGCTCCGGCTGGAGTCGGTGATCTACGTGCGGGGTCCGGTCCAGCGACGCCCACCCGGCACCGAGAACAAGGAGCTGGCGACCGGTGAGGTGGAGGTCGAAGCCCGGGCCGTCACGGTCCTGAACCGCGCCCAGCCGCCGCCCTTTGCGGTCAACGACGACAGTCCGGTCGATGAGCAGTTGCGGCTCCGCTATCGGTACCTCGACCTGCGCCGGGCGCGGATGGCGAAAAACCTCCAGCTTCGGCACCGGCTGGCCAAGGCGATCCGTGACTTCCTCGACGACGAGGCCTTTGTCGAAATCGAGACGCCGGTCCTGATCCGCAGCACCCCCGAAGGCGCCCGCGATTTCCTGGTTCCGAGCCGGCTGAAGCCGGGCCACGTCTACGCCCTGGCGCAGTCGCCGCAGCTGTACAAGCAACTGCTGATGGTGGCCGGGATGGATCGCTATTTTCAGATCGTCCGCTGCTACCGCGATGAAGACCAGCGCGCCGATCGCCAGCCGGAATTCACTCAGCTCGACCTCGAAATGTCGTTCGTCGGCGAGGATGACGTGCTCGACGTCGTCGAGCGCTGCTTCGCGCGCGTCTGGCAGCGCGTACTCGGGATTGCCGTGTCGACACCGATCCGCCGCATCACCCACGGCGAAGCGCTGCTGCGCTACGGAGTGGACAAGCCCGATCTGCGCTACGGGCTTGAGATTCAGGAGCTGTCCGCCATCTTCGCGGAAACCGAATTCAAGATCTTCCGTCAGGCGCTGAGCGCCGGCGGGGTCGTCCGGGGACTTCGGATCCCGGGTGTTGTCGGTGGGAAGGAGATCGAGGCGCTTACCGAGGTGGCGCGCGCCGAAGGTGCCAAAGGGCTGGCGTTCTGGCATCGGGAAGCGGACGGCTGGCGTTCGCCGATCGCGAAGTTCTTCGGCGAACCGGAACTGGCCGCGTTGCAACAGGCAACCGGCGCGGAACCGGGCGACGTCGTGGTGGCCGTCGCCGATCAGGTCGGGGTCGCGGCCGCCGCCCTCGGGGCCGTGCGGAAAGCCGTCGCTCGACTGTTGGGCCTGGTCAAGGAAGGCGCCTTCGAATTCGTTTGGGTCACCGACTTTCCACTGTTCGAGCGCAGCAAGGAAACCGGCGAGATCACGGCCGCCCACCACCCCTTCACCTCGCCGAGGCCGGAGGACCTGGCCTTACTCGATAGCGAGCCGCTGAAGGTGCGAGCGCGCGCGTACGACCTGGTGCTCAACGGCACCGAGCTCGGCTCGGGCAGCATCCGGATCCACGACCCTGAATTGCAGCAACGGGTCTTCCAGGGACTTGGCATTTCGCGGGAGGACGCCGAACGCCGCTTTGGATTCCTGCTCACGGCGTTCCGCTACGGCGCCCCGCCGCACGGGGGTTTCGCGTACGGCCTCGACCGCGTCGTAATGTTGGCCGCCGGCGAAGAGACGATCCGGGAAGTGATCGCGTTTCCCAAGAACCAGCAGGCCGAAGAGGTGATGACCGATGCGCCGGCGCCGGCGGATCCGAAACAGCTCCGTGAACTCGGTCTCGAATTGGTCCGGCCGCCATTGAAACCAGCCCGATAACACCCCGATCGAAACGGCGACGCACCCTTTGCGGGGCCGTTACTTATTGCCAGATCGGCGCCACCAGCAATGTAAGGTACGGAACTTACTGTATGCCACATGAACGCCGCCCTCTTCACCAAATCAACGACAGGACTCATTCTCGCTTCCGGTTTGATCGCTGCTTCGAGCATCCTTGGCCACGCTCAGGACGCGCCGTTTGCGCTGGGCGCCCAGGCCACCAACCCGCTCAGCGCCTGGTACGCGACGACGCCGACCGGCCAGGCGACCTTGGCCGGCCACACATTCGACATGACCGGCGGCAACATGATCGTGCTGGCCAATGGCGGCTCGGCGAGCTTCGCCGGCTCGTACCCGAACGCCAAGGCCGTCTACCTGCTGCTCAACACCAGCAACACCTATGCCATGTACGCCGGCAGCTCGATCGGTACGGTGATCCTGACCTTCAGCGACGCTACGACCGAGAGCACGGACCTCGTGGTCGGCGCCAACCTGCGTGAGTGGCGGATCGGTGCCTCCGGGGTCGTCAACACGGTGGTCGACCCGAATTCGGCGCCGGCGTGGACAACCACGGCTCAGCCGTCGATGGGCGGCGGGACCGCCGTCCTGGACATGCTGACCGTACCGGTCGCGACGACGGGAAAGACGCTGACGGGTGTGCAACTGGTCGATACCAACGGGTTTGGCAACATCCAGATGCAGCTCTCAGGCCTGACCGCCGACTTCACGGCGCCCGCCCCAACGCCGACCCCGACGCCGACCCCGACGCCGACACCAAAGCCGACGCCGACCCCGGCGCCGATCCCGGCGCCCATCCCGACCCCGACCGTCACCTGCGGTCAGGACGATAACGCCGGCGGCAACCATGAGGGACACGCGAGCCTGATCGACCGGAACTGCGAAAACGAGGACAAGACTGACAGCGACAAGACCGCGCCGAAGCCGGTCGTGACCAAGCCGGCCGACAAGAAGCCGGTGGTCAAGAAGACCGACAAGAGCAACAACGGCGACAAACAGACCGGCAATCACGATCGCCACGGCAACGACTAAGAAAAAACTCGAGAGAGAGGCCCAACCAAATTGGTGGGGCCTCTTCCGTTTTCAAGGGCCAGGAAGGCTGATACACTCGCCGCGTTGCCTGTGCCGATCGCGCCGGTTTTCGTGCTGGCCATGCTCGTCGTGCTGCTGGGCACGCAACTCGCCTACCTGGTCGCTCCTCGAGCCCCACACTTCCTGGTGCGCCTGGGCCTCAGCGTCCTGGCCGTGCTGATCGGCGAGGCCCTCGGGGCGTTCGGCGTCGGGCCCAGACTGACCCTGGGCGAGCTACACCCGCTGAACGACCTGGCCTTGCTGGCCCTCTTCCAGTGGGCCGGAACCCGATGGATCGGACGTGAACAACCGGTTTAAGAGCAGGCCGAATACGGTAGAACTTGGGCAATACCCCGTGACCGTCACGGTGGGGAGGAACAAGTAATGGTGTGGCAAGTCGGGGTCCTGCTGGTCGGGATCGGGTTCCTCGTACTCAGCCTCTTCGCCGCCTTCATCCTTCTAAACATGACCCGCAGCCTGCGGACGATCGAAGCCATCCTCAGCTTGACCCTCGACGAGGCCCGGCTGGCGCTCCCGGAGCTGCGCCACAGCCTCCAGCAAGTCGACGACATGGTGAGTGGGGTCAACGACAAGTTCACCGCCGCCGACCGCGCGATGGACGCCACCGGCGCCGCAATCAGTGGCTGGCGGAACCGGGTGCGCGACGCGATCGGCGGGCTCGGCCGCCGCCGCCGAGCACCGGCCAGCCAGCATCATCAGGAGGAAGCATGAGCGAAAGCCGACTTCGCCACCAGCCCGCGACAGCCGGTCACGAGGCGCCTCAAGCGGGCTCCTACGTCACCGAGTTGAAGCTCCCGGCCGTCCCCGACTACATCGTCGTGGCCAAGCGGGCCGCGGCATCCCTGGGCCTGGTCGTCGGCTTCTCGCTCCAGGAAATCGACGACCTGAACATCGCCATCACCCAGGCGTGCGAGAGTGCATGCGCCGCCGCCACCCAGCAGTGGGGGAGTGGCAACGGCCAGCTCAAGTTGATCTTCAAGAGCCGGCCTCGGCGACTCGAGGTCGAAGTCCGGAGCGTGCCGCCGCGGGCGGTTGAGCAGCAGACGGTGCGCCGCACTCGCCACGAGGCGGAGCTCGACTATGAAACCATTGGTTTGAACATGATCCGGCTGTTCGTCGATGAACTCCGCTACCAGGTGGATGACCAGACGGGTAGCCTGCGGATGAGGATGGTCAAATACCTGATCGAGTAGACACGCCAACGTCGTCGCGGTCCACCGTCCGACCCAATCGCGAGCTCGTTCGCCGCCTGTTCCTCAAGTACCAGAAGACCAAGGATCCCGAGGTCCGACAGCAACTCGTCGAGCTGTTCAACAACCTGGTGATCTTCCTAGCCAAGAAATTCAGCAACCGGGGCGAGCCGCTCGAGGACATCGTCCAGGTCGGCTACATCGGCCTGCTCGCCGCCATCGAGCGCTTCGAGCCGCAGCGCGGCCTCGAGTTCTCGACCTTCGCCACACCCACCATCGTCGGCGAAATCAAGCGTTACTTCCGGGACAAGAGTTGGGCGGTCAAGGTGCCGCGCCGGCTTCAGGAAACGATGCAGCGCGCCGATGTGGCCTCGCAGCGACTGCAGGCGAGGCTCGGCCGCCAGCCATCGGTGAACGAGATCGCCAAGGAGCTCGAGCTGCCACCGGAAGATGTGCTGGAGGCGATGGAGGCGAGCCCCGCGCAGCGCACCATCCCGTTCGAGTCGACCGGACCCGCACCCAAGGACGACGACGGCCTCCAGCTGACGGAACGTCTCGGACGGGAAGACGAGAACCTCGACAAGGTGGAGCTCCAGGACCTGCTCGACCAGGCGATGCGGCATCTGACGCCACGCGAGCGGCGGATCATGTACCTGCGCTTCGTCGACGAGTTGCCCCAGGCGGAGGTGGCGAAGCGGCTCGGGATCTCCCAGATGCACGTCTCCCGGCTGCAGCGGGCGGCGGTCGAGCAACTGAAGAAGGAACTGCCCGTCACGAGTTAGGCCCCGGGCGATGCCGGGGTCCACGCCGCGCCCCGTTGTACACCCATGCGCCGCGTACTGGGCGAGCGAGGCTATCAACTGGCCGGGCTGCTTGCGCTCCTCGGGCTGACCGTTCTGGCGGTCCGCAACCTTGTGGGTTGGATCAGCTTCGCCCTACGACGGGCCTTCGAGGGGGACTTCGCCGCCTACTACGCCTTCACCCGCATCGGGCTCCATGCGGGCTTCAGCCATCTCTACGATGTCGCCGCCCAGCGCCAGGAATGGCAGGCTCTCGGACCGCTGCTCTGGTATCCGGCGGTCTACCCGCCCTGGCTCGCCCTCGACTTCGCGCCACTCGCGCTGTTGCCGTTCCCGGTCGCGTACGCCGTCTGGAACGTGTTGCTTGGCG
>Ga0209526_10000104_pt1 | contig 46918 bp, 38 predicted proteins | sample JacPinW_OM2H0_M1_FD_188566 | JGI IMG/M metagenome (GOLD analysis project Ga0209526, IMG submission 188566) | Forest soil microbial communities from Algoma, Ontario, Canada - Jack Pine, Ontario site 1_JW_OM2H0_M1 (SPAdes) (version 2) | ecosystem: Environmental > Terrestrial > Soil > Boreal... | reverse complement strand
CAAGGCGCGCGGCCTGCCCGACGTGCGCGAGGTCTGCGCCGATCTCTCGCAGCGGCCACGCGGCGTGATCGTCTGCGGTCCGCGCGATGCCCAGGACGATCTGCCTGCGGCCGTGCGCGAGCTGGCTCGAGCGCTGGGCTACGCGGTGATCGCCGACGCGGCCTCGGGAGTCGCGGAGGGCGTCGCGCACGCGGATCTCATCCTCCGGCACGAACGCTGGGCGCAAACGCTCCGTCCGGAAGCCGTGGTGCGGGTCGGCGGCGGGATCAGCTCCAAGGTCGTGCAATCGTGGCTCGAGCAGGCAGACCGTACCATCGTGCTGCACGAGCGCGGCGAACCGATCGATCCGGCCCACCGCGCCACGGCGATCCTGGAGGGCGATGCCCCGGCGATCTTCCGGGCCCTGGCCGCGCAGGCGCGCGCGCAGGGTCCCCTGGCTGCGCTGTTCGATCTGGCCGAGCGCCGCGCGCGCGGCGCGCTGGAAACGGCGTTCGCCGATGCGCCGTGGGGAGAGCCGCTGATCGCCCGCGAGGCCGCTCTCGCGGCGGAGCTCTTGTACGTCTCCAGCAGCATGCCGGTGCGCGACGTGGACGCGCTGGCGCCACGCAGGGGCCGGGTGCTGGCGAACCGCGGGCTCAACGGAATCGACGGCATCGTTTCCAGCGCGGCCGGAGCGGCCGCCGCCACCGGAGCGCGCCCCATCGTGCTCCTGGGCGATCTCGCCCTGCTCCACGATCTGGGCGGCCTCGTTTCCGCCGCCCGGCTGCGCCTGCCGCTCACCGTGCTGTGCGTGAACAACGACGGCGGGGGCATCTTCCAGTTCCTGCCCATCGCGCGGCACGCCGACCGCTTCGAGGAGCTGTTCGCGACTCCGCACGGCTTGGATCTGGAGGGCGCCGCCCGCCTCTGCCGCGCGGAGTTCCTGCGCGTCTCCGACGGCCGGCAGCTCCGAGCGGCGTTGCAACGGCCCGCGTCCGGGCTGCGGCTCCTGGAGGCGCGCACCGATCGCGCCGCCAACGTGGAGCAGCATCGGGCCTTGCAGGCGGCGGTGGTGGCTGCGCTGGGAGACCCGCCGTGAAGACGCTGGTGCTGCACGGATTCGCCGGGAGCGCCGGGCCCTTGCTGCGTTTCTTCCCCGGCGCGGAAGCGCCCGTGCTCCCGGGACACGCCAATGCGCCGGATGCCACGGCTTGGAACGATGCTCTCGACCAGCTCGGCCGCCTGCTGGATCCCGGTCAGCCGGCGACCGTATTCGGGTACTCCATGGGCGCGCGCCTGGCCCTCGGCCTGGCCCTTCGCCGGCCCGACGCCATCGGGAGCCTCGTGCTGGAGAGCGGGACGGCGGGGATCGCCGACCCGGACGACCGCGCCCGCCGGAAGGCGGAGGACGGCGCGCTCGCCGACTTCATCGAGCAATCCGGGATGGTGAAGTTCGTGGAGCGCTGGGAGCAGCACCCCACCCTGGCCTCGCTCCGGCCGTTCGCGGCGCAGCTCCGCCCCGAGCGGCTCGCCCACCGCCCGGGCGGGCTCGCAAGCGCGCTGCGCAGGCTGGGCGCCGGCGCGCAGCCCAGCTACTGGGACGTCCTCGCCGAGCTTCGCGCTCCGGTGAAGCTGATCGCCGGCGCCCGCGACGAGAAGTTCGCGGCGCTCGCGCGGCGGATGCACGAGTTGATGCCGCAGGCTGCGCTCGCGCTCATCCCCGACTGCGGCCACGCCCCGCACATCGAACGGCCCCAGGCGTTCGTGGAGGCACTGCGATGAAGTGGAACCTGGTCCAGAAGCACGAGGACGTGATCTACGAGAAGTCCGGCACGGGGATCGCGAAGATCACCATCAACCGGCCCGAGGTCCGCAACGCCTTCCGCCCCCAGACGCTCTTCGAGCTGCAGAAGTGCTTCGAGGACGTGCGCGAGGACCCGGACACCGGCGTCGCCATCCTCACCGGCGCCGGCGATCAGGCGTTCTGCTCGGGAGGCGACCAGCGCATCCGGGGCGCGGAGGGGTACGTCGGCAGCGACGGCGTGCCGCGCCTGAACGTGCTCGATCTGCAAAAGCAGATCCGCTCCCTGCCCAAGCCGGTGGTGGCGATGATCGCGGGCTACGCGATCGGCGGCGGCCACGTGCTGCACGTGGTCTGCGACCTCAGCATCGCGGCCGACAACGCGCGCTTCGGGCAGACCGGGCCGCGGGTCGGCAGCTTCGACGGAGGCTTCGGCGCCTCCACGCTCGCCAGCGTCGTCGGGTTGAAGAAGGCGAAGGAGATCTGGTTCCTTTGCCGCCAGTACGACGCGCAGGAGGCCCTGCGGATGGGCCTGGTCAACACCGTGGTGCCGCTGGCGAAGCTGGAGGAGGAGACGGTGAAGTGGTGCGAGGAGATGCTGCAGCTCAGCCCGCTGGCGTTGCGCATGCTGAAGCGGAGCTTCAACGCCGCCCTCGACGGGCAGGCCGGCATCCAGGAGCTGGCGGGCGACGCGACCCTGCTCTTCTACATGACCGAGGAAGCGCAGGAAGGGCGCGACGCCTTCAAGGAGAAACGGAAGCCGGACTTCAAGAAGTTCCCGAGGCGCCCGTGAGCGAGCTGGCCATCCCGCGACCCGGCCTGGGCGTTTGGCTGATGGCGGCGCGGCCGCGCACGCTCAGCGCAGCGGTCTCGCCGGTCCTGGTCGGGACGGCCATCGCGCACCGTGCCGGGGCGCTGCGGCCGCTGCCCGCGCTGCTGGCGCTGCTGGCCTCGTTGTTCATCCAGATCGGCACCAACTTCGCCAACGATTATTCGGACTTCAAGCACGGCGCGGACGCGAACCGGCTGGGACCTCAGCGCGTGACCCAGAGCGGGCTGGTCGCGCCGCGGACGGTGAAGCTCGCCGCCTGGATCGCGTTCGGCATCTCCGGCCTGCTCGGAATTGCCCTGGCCGCCCTCTCCGGCTGGCCCGTCATCGCCATCGGGGTGGCGTCGGTCGCGGCGGGCTGGCTCTATACGGGCGGGCCCTGGCCGCTGGGCTATCACGGGCTGGGCGATCTGTTCGTCTTCGTCTTCTTCGGCCTCGTCGCCACATGCGGGACCGCCTATGCGCAGGCGCTGTTCGTGCCGCGCGAGGCGTGGGTGGCGGGAGCGGCGGTGGGATCGCTCGCCACCGCCATCCTGGTCGTCAACAACCTCCGCGACCGGCAGACCGACGCGAAGGTGGGCAAGAACACGCTGGCCGTGAAAGTCGGCGGAGCGGCGTCGCGGGCGCAGTACGTCGTCCTGGTCGTCGCGCCGTTCGCCCTCGCGCTCCTGCTCGGAACGGCGTGGCCGCTGCTGGCGCTGCTCGCCGCGCTCCCCGCGCTGCGCACGGTCTTGAGGGAGGAAGGCGCAGCGCTCAACCGCGGGCTGGGGCAGACGGCCCGCCTCCAGATCCTCTATTCGGTCCTCCTGGCCACGGGGTTGTGGTGATCCGGGCGCGGGCCCTATCGCCGTGGATCGAGGTGCGGCCTTACCAGCTCCCGCTGGTGCGGCCGTTTCGCACCTCTCACGGCGTGCGCGACGTGCGCGAAGGCTTCCTCGTGCTGGCGCACGAGGATGGCCTGCTGGGACGGGGCGACGCCGCTCCCCTTCCGGAGCTGGGGACCGAGACCCTGTCGGAATGCCTCGCGCAACTGCAGCGCAGCCGGTTCGACGCGCTCCCGGAGGCTCCCGCCGCGCGCTGCGCTGTGGAGCAGGCGCTGCTGGATCTCGAGGCCCAGCGCGCGGGGATTCCTCTAGCCCGGCTCCTGGAACGCGACGCCCCTCTCGAGGTTCCGGCCAGCGCGCTCCTGACGTCGGATGCCATGCCTGAGCTTGCCCGCGAGGCGAACCGCGCGGCGGCGGACGGATTCGGGACGCTGAAGCTGAAAGTGGGGATGTACGACGACTACGCCCGCGCCGCGGTGGTGCGCGACGCGGCCGGACCCGAGATCAGGATACGGCTCGACGCGAACGGCGCCTGGGACGCCACCGCCGCGATGCGCAAGCTGCGCGAGCTCGCGCCTCTCGAGATCGAGCTGTGCGAGCAGCCGACGCCGGACTTGCGCGGGCTGGACGCGTCGCCGGTGCCCGTCGCCGCCGACGAGATGATGGCCACCGACCTGGAGGGCGCCCTGGAGAGGGCACGCATCGTGGTGCTCAAGCCCATGCTGCTCGGCGGCCTGAGGCGTGCGCTTCGCATCGCCTGGCGCGCGCACGAGCGCGGTCTGCGGATCGTGATCACGACGTCCCTGGAAAGCGCTGTGGGTCGCGCGGGTGCGGCGCACCTTGCGGCGGCGGTGCTCGCGCTGGGGAGCCAGCCCGCGGCGGGGATCGCGACGGGCCGGCTGATCGCGGAGGACGCCGGCGAGGATCCGTTCGCTCCGGAGCGCGGCGTCGTGCACATTCCGGACGTCCCGGGGCTCGGGCTGCCGTGAGGCTCGTCTTCGAGGGCCGCGAGCTGGAGGTCGGGCCAGCGCCGCTCTCGGACGCGCGCGTCTTCGCGGAAGGACACAACCGGCCGGATACCGTAGCGGTCATCCTCGGCGCGATGGAGAGCGGCGCCGAGCTGGTCCTGCAGAACGCGCGCCTGACGCAAGCCGAGCGCGCGGCGCAGGCGCAGTCGATCGCCGCCGTTCCTCCCGCGGGCGAGCCGGCCCTGGTGCTCTTCACCTCGGGAACCACCGGCGCACCCAAAGCGGCACGCCTGGCCCGCGATAACCTGGAAGCAAACGCGCGCGCGGCCAACGAGGTCCTCCAGGTCGAGGCGCGCTCGCGGTTCCTCTGCGTGTTGCCGCTCTTTCACGTCGGTGGCCTCGGCATTCTCTTCCGCTGCCGGCTGGCCGGCGCCACGATGCTCCTGCACGAGCGGTTCGATGCTGACGCGGTCGCGAGAGACCTGCGCGACGGTGCGACGCACGCCAGCCTCGTCGCCAGCGCGCTCGCTCGCGTCCTGGACCAGGGCGCTGCATTCCCACCCGTGATCGTCGCCGTGGGAGGTGGGCCGGTCCCGCAGCCCTTGCTCGATCGCGCCCGCCGGGCGGGGCTGCGGGTCCTGCAAACCTGGGGAATGACCGAGACGTGCTCGATGATCACTTGCGAGCGGCCCGCGTACGCCGACGGCGCCACGGCGGGTCCACCGCTTCCCGGCTTCGAGGTCCGCGTCGGCTCCGACTCCGAGATCGCTGTCCGCGGGCCGGCGCTCATGCGGGGCTACCTCGGACAGGAGCCCCTGGGCCGCGGCTTCTTCAAGACGGGCGACCTCGGAGAGCTGGACGTTCGCGGGCGGCTCGTCGTCCATTCCCGGCGGGCCGATCTGATCGTGAGCGGCGGCGAGAACGTCTACCCCGCCGAGGTGGAAGCCGCGCTGCTTTCGCACCCTGCCGTCCGCGAGGCGGCGGTGCTCCCCGCGCCGGACGAGAAGTGGGGCCAGGTCGGCGTGGCGTACGTGGTGACCAGCGCCGGCGACGGCGAGCTGCGCGAGTTCCTCCGCGGCCGGATCGCCGCCTACAAGGTGCCCGCCCGCTTCGTGCACCTGCCCGGGCTGCCGCGCAACGCGGGCGGCAAGGTGGACCGGATCAGGCTGGAGTCGAGTATTTCTCCAGCAAGGCCCTGAGCTGCGGCGGGATCTCGCTGGACCGCCCGCTGGCCGACTCGATGCAAACGTGCACCGTGGCGGCGGTGGCCAGATGTTCCCCACCCTGGCCGAACAGGTCGTACTCGATGCGGAAGCTGCGGTCGCCGATCCGCCCGACGGCCAGCCGGACCGTCACCAGCTGGCCCGCGCGGAACGGCCGCTTGAAGGTGGCCTCCGCGTGCCCCAGCGGAAGACTGTGCTCCCGCTTTCCGATGAACTCCTCGAGCGGCATCCCGGAGGCGCGCAGGAACTCCTCGTACGCCTCGTGGCAGTAGACGAGGATGTTCGCGAAGAAGACGATGCCGGCCGGGTCGGTGTGCTGAAACCGGACGCGAAGGCGGTGCTCGAAGACGGCCATTTGGGCTCCGGGTGCGAAGGCGTTATACACCGGCCGTGAACGCCCTCCGTCTGCCCGTGGTCTCCTCCGCGCCCCGCGCGCTCGACGCGGCGTCGCTGGGGCTGACCGCGAGGGCGGATGCGCGCGCAGAGGGGTTGTTCGACCGATTCGGCCGCTCGCACTCGTACTTGCGCATCTCGGTGATCGAGAAGTGCAACCTCCGCTGCCGCTATTGCATGCCGGAGGAAGGCGTGCCGCTCCTGCCCAAGGACGACCTCCTCTCCTTCGAGGAGATCGAGCGCCTGGCGGCGCTGTTCGTGCGGTTGGGCGCACGCAAGATCCGCCTCACGGGCGGGGAGCCGCTGGTCCGGCGCGGCATCGACGATCTGGTCGCTCGCATCGGGCGGTTGAAGGCCCACGGCCTGCAGCGGCTGGCGATGACGTCGAATGCGCTGCTTCTCAGGCAGCACCTGTCGGCGCTGCGCGCCTCTGGACTGGACGCCGTCAACCTCTCCCTCGACACCCTGCGCCCGGACCGCTTCCGAGAGATCACGCTGCGCGACGGCTGCGAGGAGACCATCGAGGCAATCCGGGCAGCCGCGGCGGCGGGGTTCGAGGCCGTGAAGGTGAACGCGGTGGTGATGGCCGGAGTGAACGACGACGAGCTGGTCGACCTGGCCCGGGCCTTCGCCCTCAACGATCCGATCGAGATGCGGTACATCGAATATATGCCCTTCGAGGGGAACCACTGGGGCGAGCGGCTCCGGATGTTCCCGGCGGAGTCCATCCGCGCGCGGCTCGAGGACCAGCTCGAGCTGGAGGAGATCGGCCTGGCGGAGACTGCGCGCGTCTATCGCGTGCGGGAGAGGAACGGCCGCGCGTTCCGCGGGCGCATCGGGATCATCTCCAGCATGACCGAGCCGTTCTGCGCCACTTGCAACCGGACGCGATTGACGGCGGACGGGCACTTCCGCTGGTGCTTGCTGGACGAAGGCGAGATCGACCTGCGCGGGCCGATGCGGTCGGGCGCCACGGATGAAGAGCTGTCGCGACTGATCGAGGATGGGCTCCGCGCCAAGAAGCCGGGACATGCGCCCGCGGAGGAGCTGGTCGCGCTGCACCAGGGCGCGAGCCATTTCGGGCGGTCGATGATCCGCATCGGCGGCTGAAGAAAGCCGCGCTAGAGCTTCAGGGCGGGTTCAGCGCGAGGAGAGACGAGCACCTCGACGGGAATTCCTCCGTTCTGCGTGCGCAGGACAGGCGCGAGTCCAAGCTCCCGGGCCCCAGTCGCCGCGGCTTCCGCGGCCACCACTGCCAGACGCCAGCGGGGTCGCCCCTTCGCCGCATCGCCCAGCTCCCGCAGCACCCGCTTCACATCGGCCTCGATGCGCACGCCGTAAGGCGGATTGCAGGCGAGCAGCCCGCTGCCCGGGTCGGACGGCAGGTCCGCGAGCCTGCGCTGCACGACCTCGATCGGAACGCGTGCGCGCGCCGCATTCTCCCTGGCGGCCGCCACCGCGCCCGCGTCCTGATCGGACGCCTCGATGCGCACTGCGAGGGGCCGTTCCTGCTTGCGGGCGTCCGAGATCAAGTGCTCCCACTGGCGCGCAGAGAATTCCGGCCACTTCTGGAACGCGAACTGCCGCCCGGCGCCGGGCGCCCGGCGCATCGCGATCAGCCCTGCCTCGATGGCGACGGTCCCCGATCCGCAGAGCGGATCGCAGAAGGGCTCGCTGCCCGCATGTCCTGCCGCCAGCAGGAGGGCCGCGGCGAGCGTCTCCCGCAGCGGCGCCTTGGCCTGCGGCCCGCGCCAGCCGCGCTGGTGGAGCAAAACGCCGCTCGTGTCGGCGCTCACCGTGCAGACGTCATGTTCGAACCGGGCAAGGAAGAGCTGCGCGTCCTCCGGCGCCTCGTCGCCCTCCGCCTTCGCCAGCGGGATCGGGAAGCCGATGCGCGCCTCCAGCGCCGCGTGCAGGCGCTCGGCCACCGCGCCCGAGTGATACAGCCGCGATTTTCGGCAAGTGACCCTGAACGCAACGCGGGTTCCCTTGCGGACGAACCGCTCCCAGGGAAGGGCCGACGCCTTGCGCACCAGCTCGGGAAAGGCGGTCGCGCGGAACGGCTCTCCAAGCCGCAAGAGCACGCGGGTGGCCGTCCGGAGCCAGAGGTTCAGGCGCATCGCTTCCGGGAGATCTCCTTGGACCTCGACGCCGCCCGGAAGCGCGCGTCCCTGGAGGCCGAGCGCCCGCACCTCCTCGGCCGTCACGGGCGGGAGCCCCGGCGCGCACACCGCGAACAGCATCGCGCCCTGCTCTACGACATCCTGTGGTACGTGGCGAGGACGATGCGTCAGGCGAAGGGCGAACAGGTGCGGCACGAATTGCTGCCCGGGCAGTCGGTGGACCTGCTCCGCGAGCTGCATCTCGTCGGCCGCGACGGGGCACTCCACGCCGACAGCTTGCGCAAGCTGAAGCAGGTCAATCACCTGGTACAGCTTCTCGAGCCGGCGCTCCGCGACGTGCTCGAGCGCCACCCAGAGCCGGTCCTGGTCGATGCGGGCGCCGGGAACGCGTACCTCGGCTTCGTGCTGTACGAGCTCTTCCTGCGCGAGCACCCCAGCGCCTTGATCTACTCAGTGGAATCTCGCGCCGACCTGGTCGAGCGCGGCCGCGAGCGCGCGGCCAGGCTGGGGTTCACGCGCATGCGCTTCGTGCACGCGCCGATCGGAGAGGCCCCCAAGGACCTGCCCGAGCGCGTGCACATGGTCCTCGCGCTGCACGCCTGCGACACCGCCACGGACGACGCGCTGCTGCTGGCGCTCCGGCACGACGCGGACCACATCGCGGCGGTGCCCTGTTGCCAGGCGGAGGTGGCCGCACAGCTCAAGGAAAACCGGCACGCCGCTCCGCAGCCCTGGCCGCTGCTCTGGGGCCACCCCATCCACCGCCGCGAGATGGGCGCGCACCTGACCAACGTCATCCGCGCGCTTGCGCTGCAGAGCCAGGGATACCAGGTGACGGTGACCGAGCTGACCGGCTGGGAGCACTCGCTGAAGAACGAGCTGATCCTCGGGCGACGGGTGCATCGCGAGCACCGCGGCGCCCGTGCGGAGCTGGAGAAGCTTTTGCAGACCACGGGAGTGCAGCCCAAGCTGATCCGGGAGCTGTCCCGATGACCTTCGATCCCAATGCGGCAGCGAGCCCGGACTCGGGCATCTTCGGCCTCAACCACACGCCCGACTCGGCGCGGGTGGTGCTGATACCGGTGCCGTTCGAGGCGACCACCAGCTACGGCGGTGGGACGTCGCAGGGCCCCGCGGCGATCCTGCGCGCGAGCAAGCAGCTGGACCTCTGGGACTTGGAGACGGGCAAGCCGTACGAAGCCGGGATCGCCATGCTTCCGGAGCCTGCGTTCTGGAAGCCCGCTTCGCGCGATCCAAAGGACGTGAACCCGGTCTCGCGGCAGGTGAACGACTGGGTGAAGAAGACCTGCACGGAATGGCTGGCGCAAGGGAAGATCGTCGGGACGGTGGGCGGGGACCACAGCATCTCCTTCGGAGCCATCGCGGCGCATGCGGAGAAGTACAATGGCCTTGGGGTGCTGCACTTCGACGCGCACGCCGACCTGCGGCCTCAGTACGAAGGCTTCGACCACTCGCACGCGTCGATCATGGACAATGTCTTGCGCGGGACCAGGATCGAGCGGCTGGTCCAGGTGGGCATTCGCGACCTGTCCGAGGAGGAGCACCAGCGCATCGAGGCCTCCGGCGGGCGCATCGTGACGTTCTACGACGCAGAGCTGGCGGAGCAGCGGTTCGCGGGCGAGAGTTGGGCAGCGCAATGCGCCCGCATCGTCGCGAAGCTGCCCAAGCTCGTCTACATCAGCTTCGACATCGACGGGTTGGATCCGGCCCTGTGTCCGCACACCGGAACGAAGGTACCGGGCGGGCTGTCGTTCCAGATGGCGACCTCGCTGATCGGGGCGGTGGTCAAGAGCGGCCGCAAGCTCGTCGGCTTCGATTTGACCGAGGTGGCGCCGGCACAGGACGGCAGCGAGTGGGACGAGAACGTCGGGGCGCGGATCCTGTACAAGCTGATCGGATGGTCCCTGCGCTCCGCTCAATCACGCGGTGATTGACGGCTCAGCGGCGGGCTTCCCTGCGCGCCAGCTCGAGATCGCTGTCGACCATGAGCTTGATCAGCTCCTTGAAGGACGTCCGCGGGCTCCATCCCAGTGCTTTTCGCGCCTTGCTGAAATCGCCCCGGAGGTGGTCGACCTCCGCAGGTCGGAGGTAACGGGGGTCGAGTTTCACGAATTCGCGATAGTCGAGATCCAGCCTGCCGAAGGCTTCCTGGCAAAACTCGCGGATGGAATGGCTTTCCCCGGTCGCGACCACGAAATCGTCTGGCACGTCCTGCTGCAATGCAAGCCACATCGCTTCGACGAAATCCTTCGCGTAGCCCCAGTCTCGCCAGGCGTCGAGGTTGCCAAGGAAGAGCTCCTTTTGCAGGCCCACCTTGATACGGCCGGCCGCGCGGGTCACCTTGCGCGTGAGGAAGGTCTCGCCGCGGCGCGGAGATTCGTGATTGAAGAGGATCCCGTTCGTGGCATGGAAGCCGTATGCCTCGCGGTAATTGACCGCCGCCCAGTACGCGAAAGCCTTCGCGCACGCGTACGGGCTGCGCGGATGGAACGGCGTATTCTCGTTCTGCGGGGGCGGCGAGCTGCCGAACATCTCCGACGAGCTGGCTTGATAGAAGCGGGTCTTCGAAAGTCCGCTCTCCCGCATCGCCTCGAGCAAGCGCAGGGTCCCCAGGGCCGACACCTCGGTGGTGTACTCCGGCACGTCGAAGCTCACCCGCACGTGGCTCTGGGCCCCGAGGTTGTAGATCTCATCCGGCTCGATCGTCCGCAACAGCTTGTTCAGCGAGCTTGCGTCGTTGAGATCGCCAAAGTGCAGCTTGAGGCGGGTCCCGGGCGCGTGCGGATCCTGGTACAGGTGGTCGATCCGGTCGGTGTTGAACGACGACGAGCGCCGGATGATGCCGTGGACCTCGTACTGCTTTCCCAGGAGCAGCTCAGCGAGATAGCTGCCATCCTGTCCGGTGATGCCGGTGATCAGTGCCTTCTTCACCTGTTCTCCTGTCCTTGCCGCCGATGGTCACGGTACCAGCGGATCGTTTCCTTCAAGCCTTCCTCGAACGGGATCCGCGCTGCGAAACCGAAGAATTTCCGGGCTCGGTCGGTGGCGAGCTTGCGCCGCGGCTGGCCATTCGGTCGCGAGGTGTCCCAGCGGATGTTCCCCTTGAACTGGCAGTGCCGCGCCACCAGCTCGGTGAGCTCCTTGATCGTGATCTCGAATCCAGCGCCCAGGTTGACGGGCTCGGAGGAATCATACCGTTCGGTGGCCAGGAGGATTCCCTCCGCGGCGTCGCGCACGTGGAGAAACTCCCGGGATGGCGATCCGTCTCCCCAGGCTACGATCTCGGGATCGCCGCGCTCGACGGCCTCGATGCACTTGCGAATCAGCGCGGGAATCACGTGCGAAGTCTGCAGGTCAAAGTTGTCTCCCGGCCCGTACAGGTTCACGGGGAAGAGGACGATGGAGTTGAACCCGTACTGCTGCCGGTAGGCCTGGCTTTGTACCAGCAGCATCTTCTTGGCAAGGCCGTACGGCGCGTTCGTTTCTTCGGGGTACCCGTTCCAAATCTCTTCCTCGCGGAAGGGAACGGGTGCGAATTTGGGATACGCGCAGATGGTCCCAGTGGCGACGAGCTTCTTCAGACCGACTCGGCGGCCGACTTCCAGCAGTTGCACGCCCATCATCAAATTGTCGTAGAAGAACCGGCCGGGGTTGTCCTGGTTGGCGCCGATGCCGCCGACCTGCGCCGCAAGATGAATCACGATGGACGGCCGCGCGTCGCGATAGAGGGCCTCGACAGCCGGCATCTGGACCAGATCGTAGTCGCGCTTGCGCGGACAGACGATCTCGAGGCAGCCACGCTCCCGGAGCTCCTCAGCGACGAAACGACCGAGGAACCCGTGTCCCCCGGTCACCACGACGCGCTCCGTGCTCCAGTCGTGCGGCAGCAACACCACCTCCGTCGGGCAGGGCGCGACTCTATAGCAAGAGGCGGTTTCGAGGACCAAGGAGATTCCGGCGTTTCAGGAATGGCCTCGGCGCGCGGACTGGCGAAATGAAGTGTTCTCGCGCCGGCAACCTCTTGCGGTGGACGAGGCCGTACCCTACACTCCTGACGCTTCGTCGCCCACCCGGGTGCATCGCGCATCGCTATTGGAACCGTACCCCCCGGCTTGGCTCGTTGCCTCTACTGAGAATGTCGCCGGCGGTCCAGTGAGGTTCCGCAACGCCGCCCGGTCCTGGTCCTTGTGAAGACCGTGACCCGGAGGGAGCTGGGCCTCGCGGCTCTCGTCTTGTTGTTGCTGGCGTACATCGGCTTCGGCTCGAATTTCTTCGGCGGAGAGACGATCGCCCCGATGGACCTCCTGGCGGAAGGCCAGGGTTACTCGGAGGGCATGCCCGCCCTCGCCATGGGCAGTCCGCAAAAGACGGACGTTCTCGATGGCTTGTTGCCTTCGTGGCGCTTCGCGCGCAGCGAGCTCCGGCACGGTCGACTGCCTTGGTGGAACCCGGTCTTTACCGGAGGAGCGCCGTCGCTTTCATCCATGTTCGAAGGCTTCGTGACGCCGCGGTTCTTGCTCTATGTGCTCTTGCCGGAGCCTTGGGGCTACGGCTTGGGACTCGTCGTTCAGACGGCGCTTGCGGGCCTTGGGGCATTCCTGTTCTGCAGGCGCCGCCTCGCAGCATTCCCCGCGCTCCTCGGCGCAGTAACGTTCATGTTTTGCGGTTTCAACGACGCCTGGGCCCAGTGGCAGCATGTCGCGACCGCGTCGATGATCCCCTGGATGCTCTGGGCGCTCGCCGGGGTGCTCGACGAACCTGGGCCGCGCTCAGCTGGCATCCTGGGAATCTGCGTTGCCTTGGTGTTGTACGGCGGTTTTCCAGCAGTTGCGGCTTATGCCTTTTGCGTTGCGACCCTCCTGGCTGTCGCCGTCGTGGCCCGACGCATCCGTGACCGCGGCCGATTCGAGGTGGGACTGCGTATCGCGGGCTATGCCGCCCTCGGCGTCGCTCTGGGACTCGGTCTCACCATCTGGCAGCTCGCCCCGTCGCTCGAATTTCTACGCGAGTTCGATCTTTCGTATCGTCAAAGCTATCGAGGCGCCGGCCTCGAGCCCGGGCAAATTCGCTGGCTGTTGAGTCCCATGATGGGTGCGAAGGCGCCGGTCGAAGACGCCGCCTACGTTGGCGTGATGCCATGGCTCCTCTTGCCCTTCGTCATTCACGTTGCTCTCGTACGACGGCGGCCTTGGCCGGGGGCCGCGGACTTCGGCGTGGCCTCGCCGGTGTTCTGGTTGGCGACACTCGGAGTCGTGCTGAGCATCCGCTACCGCTTTCCCGCCAGGCTCGCGGAGCTCGCCTACGCCCTGCCGATTCTTCGGACGAATCCCAACATGCGACTGACGAGCATCATCGGCATGGCGATGGCCGTGCTCGCCGCGTTGGGAGCGCAGGCTCTTCTCGATTGGGTCAGGCCGTTGTTGGCGCGGCTGAGAACGTACGAGCCCCGCACCGTAGTCCTCGCGCCCATGATCGCCGGAGCCATCCTCGCGCTCCACTTTGCGGATGTGTCGCGTCTGGTTCGGTACCACAATGGCCGCGTCCCTGCCGGGCGTTTCTTGCCCGAAACGCCGCTCATCGCCGACGCCAGGCAAAACCTCATCCCAGGTCAGAGCGTGATGGCCACCTATCCTACTTTCATGAGCGCCGGCACCCTCGGCAGTTATGGGTTCGTCGAGTTCTTTCGACACGACTTTCGCCGGCCGAGCGATCAGGCATTTCTGGACAACGGCATGAAGTCCCGTTGGTCGCTGCTCACGTCCGCTAATTTCGATCTCGAGCGCATCAAGCTCGACTCGCCCTGGCTCATTCCGCTGAGCGTTCGCTACGTATTCACTTCGACGGTTCCCGCCTATGCGGCCTGGCAACACGACGTCACACGCTTCGCGGAGCCGAACACCGAGATCACCCAGGAATTCGTCATCGGACCGAGACAAGGCGTTTGCGCGCTCGCTCTCGTCACCGCCTGGGATTCGCCGCGTCGCGAAGGTTCCCTGCGAGTAGAGGTGCGTCGCACCAGCGGGACGGTAGTGAGCTCCACCAGGTTGCCATTGCAGCACCTGCGCAACCAGGATTGGACCTACGTCGGCTTTCCAGAGGTCGATCTCGCCGGGACCTACTCTCTGGTCCTCTCGACCTCCCCTGACACCCAGGGTCGCATCGGCGTGGTCACATCGAACGGCGACACGCAACCTGGGAATCTCGTCATCTCCGGCGCGCACATCGGCGCGGACCTGGCGCTACGAATCGAGCATTGCCGCCCTGCGCTACCCGAGCATTGGCGGGTGGCGCGTGAAGGCGCCGGAACCCTGTTGCTGGAAAACACCGCAGCGGCTCCTGGAGCGACTCTGCTCGACGCCAAGGCCTGGCACGCCGACCCTGCGGCTGCCAACTTCGATGTGAAACACGTTGAACTCGCGGCTTATCGAACTGACCACCGCACGTATGACGTAACGGCTGCCACGGATGCGTTCCTGATCGCCTCGATTCGCAGCTTCGAAGGCTGGACCGCTACCGTGGATACAGCCCCTGCCGAGATGCGCGCCTATCGCGGATTTCTCGTGAGTGTCGCGGTTCCTCCTGGTAGCCACCGGATCGAACTGCGCTATGCGCCACCCCGCGAGGGCCGCTACGGCCTCATTTCGCTGGTCGCGCTGCTTGCGTGCATTCTTCTCCTCTGGCCACCGATTCAAGGAAACGAGCACAGACCCTTGGACGTGAGATGAGCGCGCTCGGAAGGTCCAGCATTCAGGAGTGTCAACATCGTCAAGACCGTTCCTCGTCGCGCGCACGTGCCGCCTCCTCGAGTTTCCAGAGACGGGTGTTGATCTCCTCGAGCAGCCGCCGGTTGACCGAAATGACGTCCGCAATGAGTCCCATCACCCAGGTCATGAAACCCATCACCATGCAGGTGGACGCCAAAATCAACGACTGCACGTGACCGCCCCCCGATCCAGTCACCACGAAATAGAGGAAGCGGAAGCCGATCAAAAGGCCCACTCCAAACACTATCCCCCCAAGGATGAGGAAGAACCGCAATGGCCGGTAGGTCATGAAGATGCGGACGATGGTGAGGATGGACCTGCGGACATAGCTGGAGATGCTCTTCACCAGGCGGGACGGCCGGAGGTCTTCATTCGTGCGGATGGGGACCGAGGTGACGATCATCCCCTTGCGACCCGCCTGGATGATGGTCTCTAGCGTGTAGCTGTACTGCGAGAAGACTTTGAGCTGCATGGCCGCGTTCCGACTGATCGCGCGAAAGCCACTCGGAGCATCGGCGACGTCCGTACCGCTCGCCACGCGCACCGCCCAGCTGCCCAGGTTCTGCAGCGCCTTTTTCACAGGCGAGAAATGCTTGATCGTCGCGATCGGGCGAGCCCCGATGACCATCTCCGCCCTGCCCGCGAGAATCGGCTTGATCAGCTCTCCGATGTCATCCGCACAGTACTGATTGTCGGCATCGGTGTTGACGATGATGTCCGCACCTGCCTGTATGCTCGCCTCCAGTCCAGCCATGAAGGTCTTCGCGAGTCCCCGGTGCGGGCCGCTGACTATGTGATGGACACCGGCGCGTTTGGCCACCTCGATCGTGTTGTCGATGCTGCCGTCGTCGATGACTAGAAGTTCGATGAGGTCGATGCCGGGAAGCTGCTTCGGCAGGGCCGCGAGGGTGATGGGAAGAACCTGTTCCTCGTTGTAGCAGGGGATCTGGATGATGAGCTTCATCGATTCCCCTCTTGTCGGGACCGCCCGGCCCGAATCCTCTCGGGGTTTCCGCCGCGCCTTGCACGTCTCACTTGGATCTCAGGCACCATGACCAAGTCAGCTCGCTTCTATGAACAATCGTGCCGTCATGCAACGGCTCATTCCAGGGATGGAGGAAAGGCCATGCAGATAGGACAGCGGGGCTTCGTAATGGGCCATGCCGGCGACGTGAACCCGGTCGAAACCAGCCCGGCGCAGCAAGCCTCGATTCTGCTCCACGGTCCGCACTGCAACGTAGTGCGGGCTCCTGTGAACCCACTTTCTGTCCTTCAACTTCTCCAGGAAATAGTCTGCGTTAATCGTGTGCAGGTAGAACTTGGCGGACGGTCGCAAGGAACCTCGGATTCCGGAATAGATCGGATGCAGCTGTTCGTCGGCGATCAAATGACTGACGTCGAACATGAATGCTTTGTCGAACCGCGCAGGGTTGCGGTGGCAGAACTCGACGATGTCCGCGCACTCGAAACGAGCGTTCTGGATCCCGCTGTCCCGCGCCTTGCGCTTCGCCGCATCGATGAACTCCTCCGAAAAATCGATGCCACAATAGCTTGCGATCGTCTGGTGGATGTGATGCAGCAAGATACCGGAGCCGCAGCCGAAATCTGCGACCTCGTCCCCAGGCCGGAGCTCGCAGCGCCGGACGAGGGCCTCCATGCGGCTCGCAGGCAATCGGTCGTACCCGGCAACGTAATCCGCCCGATAGAGTCCGCGCAGCCCTTCTGAGACTTTCCTCATGGCGCACCGATGGGGCTTCAGCCTGCCTCATGAATCGAAACGGGCTTGAGAGTAACCTTGCTGGCGAGAAGAAAGGCGAACGCCTCGCCGACGATTTGAGCCATCCGGTAGAGACCCGCGGCGATCACGACCACGCGGACGTCGACGAGCTGGCCAACCGTCAGCGTGAGCAGCGCCTCTCGCACTCCGATTCCGGCTGGCAACCCCGGTGTGAGAAATCCTATCAGCCAGCTCGCGCTCTGCCAGCACATCACCATGATACCGACTCGCACGCCAACGCTTACCCCAAGACTCCACAGCAGAGTCAGGAACCCGATGCCAAAGTAGATATGGGCCGCAAGCAACGTGAACCCCACGATCGGCAACGCGTGGCGCGACGTGCGCAGGTAATCATAGGCGCTCCTCCGGAGAATCAGTCCCGTCGTCACCGTCATGGCGGCGGCGAGCGCGACGGCAGCCACCGCCAGAAGTGAGGGCCCATGCCAGCCCTCCCTCGGCGAGCTGCCGACAATCGAGACGCCAGCAGAGAGGAAAGCCGTAGTCAGAAGTACGTCGACGACGACCTCGACGACGAGCGCCTTCGCCATGGTCTTCGCGTCAAGCTGAATGCGTTCACGCGCCTGAACGACGCGCGAGGCGAGATGAAGGATGTTCGAGGGCAGGTACTTCTGAATGTTCGTCTGGCAATAGAATGTATACGCCGCTCGCAGCTCAAGTGGCCGGCCCCCAACGCATTCGAGAATGACTTTCCAGTGCCAGCTCAGAACCAGCAGGAGCAACGGAAAAGACACCGAAATCGCGGCTGCTATCCCGAGGGCCGGAACGATCTCAGCTGCTGGCGGCAGTTTTCCTGCAAGATCGCGAAGGACGAATGAGAGATAGCCGAATGCCAGAACCGGACACACGACCCGGGAAATCGTCCTCACCACCCGCGCGAACCGGCTACCAGCCAGCCGCTTGAATCGTGCGCCGATCATATGGCCGGCTTTCGCAGCAACCAGATATAGGTCGGGAACAGCCAGTACCCCCAATGAACAGCCAATCTCGCAAACCAATGCTTCAGGCTTCCTGCAGCAATTTGATCGACGGCGCAAAAGGCGACTGGATCGTCTACGATGCGCCGGGTGTAGTCGATCAGTTCGAATCGATTGACCACCGACCGCAGCCCAAAAACAGTGAGATGGTTCTCGTAGTATTTGTCAAGACGGCGCGTCACGCGCAGATAGCGATCGGCCATGAATTTCGGCAATACGCTCAAGAGCGGCAGCCGATGGTGCGGCTCCATCCACTGCAACCTGTTGCCAGCCGCGAAGTAGCACACGCCGCCCGGTCCCAGGACGCGGTAGATCTCGTCCAGCATGCGTCGGGCACTCGGCACGTGTTCGTAGACATGCGAACAAATCACAACGTCGAACGCCTTGTCGGCGAAGTCGAGGTGCTCGGAGTTCATCCGGTGAAACTCGACGGGCGCTCCGACCAGGAGCGCCTCGTCCCGCGCAGAGGCGATGGCATTGGCATCGATGTCGACGGCCGTATACGCGGCGAATTCACGGCAGAGGTTGAGGGAAACTCCACCCGAGGCGCAGCCCACCTCCAGGGCGCGTCGTTCGCGCAGCCGGTCGCCGAGCTGGTCCTTGAGCACCGCCAGCGTCTTGTCAGCCTTCAGTCGCCGCGCCGCCGGGTCCATGCTCTCGTGAGAATAAAGGGCGGAGTAGTTGTCCTGATATCCACCTTCGCCCCTCTCGGGAGTTTTGGCATCGGCCGACATCAGGTGGCCACTGCCCGCTGGAGTTCGGACGCGATCCGCTCGATGTCAGGCTCGCTCAACCCTGCGTGCGTAGGGAGACAGAGCGCGCGCGCAGCGATCGATTCCGTCACCGGGAGCTTCAGGCTACGGTCCTCATAGGGGGGCAAGTGATGGAGCGGATAGAAGGCGGGCCTCGTCTCGATCCCGGCCTCCGCCAATTGTGCTGCCACCTCATCGCGGTTTTTGCGGACGCCCGGTTTCAGCGCAACCACATACATCCAGAAACAGTGCGTTCCCCAGGATTTCACCTGGGGCAAGTCAATCGATTTCCCGAGCGGCCCTAGATGCTGTGCATAGGAGGCCGCTACCCGGCGTCGCTCGCCGAGGTGCCACTCGAGCTTCTCGAGCTGCGCCAACCCTATAGCGGCCTGCACGTTCGTCATCCGGTAGTTGTAGCCGACGACCGTGTGCCAGTATCGGCGTTTAGGATCGACGCCCTGGTTCCTGAGCAGCTTGATTCTCGCCGCCAGATCCTCGCGGTTGGTGGTTAGCATCCCGCCCTCACCGGTGGTGATCATCTTGTTGCCGAAAAAGCTGAACACTCCAATGTCGCCGATGGCACCGATCGGAGCTTCCTTGTAAGTCGCTCCTTGCGCTTCAGCCGCGTCCTCCACGACGAAGAGGTTCCGCGCACGGCAGAGCTCGACGATCGGATCCATGTCCACAGGATGTCCGTACAAGTGGACGACCATCACCCCCTTGGTCCGGGGTGTGATGCGGGTGGCGATCTCGTCGGCGCTGATGGTCCATGTGTCACGGTCGCAATCGGCCAGAATGGCACGCGCGCCACAGTAGGTGACTGCGTTTGCCGAGGCGATGTACGTGAAGGAAGGAACGATGACCTCGTCTCCAGGCCCGACCCCCAGAGCCAGCAGCGCAAGGTGCAAACCACAGGTACCGTTCGCGCAGCTGAATGCGTGCCGAGCGGCGGAATGACGGGCGAACTCCGCTTCGAACCTCTCCACGTACTTGCCCACCGAAGAGATCCAGCCGCTTTCGAGACAATCTTGAACGTACTTCGTCTCGTTCCCGTTGAAGATGGGTCGGGCTACCGGAATCCGGTGGGGAATGGGCATCTATCCTCCCTGTCTTGCCGAGGTGTCGATGAGGCGCAGATAGCCAGCGATCGCTTGCTGCCATGCGTATCTGGAGACCACGTACTCACGTCCTAAACGGCGCTGCTCGGAGAGATCGGGTCTGGATAGCACTTGGCGTACTCTGTCTGCCAGGTCCCGTGAATCGGCCGGCCGGAAGTAGAACGCGCCGCGTCCATTCTCGATCGAGCCGCTGTTGCCCCCGACATCACTGACGAGCGCGATCGAGCCGCATGCCATCGCCTCCAGCGCGGCGGTCGCGGATCCTTCGGTATCACCCTTCGCGTCGATGCACGAGGGCAGGACATAGAGGTCGCAGGTTCGCAGTAACGGCACGAGATCGCTCTCTGGAATGGTCCCCGGAAAGACCATGCGACCATCGACACCCAGGTCCTTGGCGCGTCGCCGGATCGGCTCCATCAGCGGTCCGTCCCCTCCCACTAGAGCGCAGACATCGGGAAGCTCACTCCTGAGTTGGCCCATCGCCTCGACGATGAAACGGTGGCCTTTCCGCTCGACCATGCGACCGGTGAAGAAGAGAAATCGCTTGTCGCCCAGTCCGTACTTGGCGGCGACGGCCAAGTGCCGGGGTCCGGGCGAGTAGTAGTCGACGTCGATCCCGTCGGGGATGACCGAGATGCCGGCGCGCCCACTCACCGCCTCTGCCGCATCCGCTGCTGCGCGGCTGATGGCCACGACCCAGTCGGCTTTCCGGATCACCCAGCCAACGAGCGGCTTGAGCCACGGCCAATGACCTTCGCGGAAGGGGTAGACCTCTGCGCCGTAGATGGTGATCAGGAGAGGCCGACGAGAAATGAATTTGAGCGCCACTCCGATCAGGCCAGTCGGAAAGGCCCAATGAGCATTGATGATCTGGCTCCCATTCGAACGCAGCTCACGCAGGCCCTTCCACAGCATGCCTGAAAAATACAGGGGAAGCACCAAGCGCTTGCGGGGGGATCGAACATTCTCGGGCAAGCCTCCACCGTCGACGAGGAGGTGGATGCCGGGCACGGAGTAGCGATGCACACGTACGGCATTGACGACGGAGTATGCGGGCGTCCCTTCATCAGCGTGCGTAACTACGTCGACGGAGAGCCCTTCCCGAACGAGAAAGCGCGCCATGTCGTGCACAAACTTTCCGCGGGGAAATACGGCCTCGTCCGGCCGAAAGCTCGGGTACGACGTGGTGAGCAGGCAGACGCTGAGCCGCGCAGTTGGACCCTTCAATGGTTGGCGCGATTCCGTCGCTGACATCGTAACGGGAGCCTCTGACCCGCGCAGCGCGCGCGGGAACTTCGGTGAGTCCACGGCGGCACCCCACCCTCAGTCGCGCTGGCGATGATACCGAGGGTCATGATCTCCGCGTTCGATGGCCAGATCGTCTGTGCAGCCGGGCACCTGAAGACTGACGGGCCTCGTGCCAATAGCCCAAACGCTACCCGGGCGCAAGCGCGCTGCGCCGCAGTTTCCAGAGGGATCCACATCACACCGGGACCAAAGCATCAGCTCGAGCGCAGGTCTGAATGCTGACACAGATCCGCATCGGAAACTGCTCGTAAGGCACAGTTCCTCTCCAGCGGTTGTGGGCTTCCGCGGAGAGGTAATACGTCTCGATGTCGAGACTCATGGCACCGAGCATCCGGTCCAGGTTCTCCTGGAGGAACCCGAAGCCGGAGAGCATCAGGCCCAACTTCCGGTAGTGCGACTCGGCTCCCGCGCCCTTGTGCACGTGGTCGATGGCATGCACCGTCAAGCCCTCGGGCTTGAGGAATTTCGCCAGACCGGCAAACACGCCGCGAAGCGCTTCGTCCGGGATGTGCTCGAGGACCGAAATCGAATAGATGCAATCGAACGAGCGCGGTTCGAGCTCGCGCGTGCTCTCGCTGAACTGGTCGCGCACGAATCGGACGTCGGGGCACTGACGGCGAAAGATCTCGTACTCCTGGGGTCCGTTGCCCGAGCCGTCGTAGGGATCGACGATCGTCACCTCGTAGCCGAGGCGATCGAGAATGTCGGCTACGAAGGGCTCTCCGCCGCCGATCTCGAGCAGGTGTCCGCCTGGCGGTACCTGTGAAAGAATCGCCTTTAGGACCCAGGGCCTCTGCGCGTCCTTGAGATCCTGGTTCGCCGCAGCCAGTGGCCGGAGGTGATCGAAGCTGTCGCAATAGTCCCTGACGGTGGCGTAGCTCAGCGGCCCGACTTCGAAGCTCCGGTAGCGTTGCGCGATCCGATCGAGTGCAGCGTCATCGAACCATGCTGCTGTCTTGTGGTTGCGCATCTTCTTGGTCCTGCTCGGCTTGGCGCCGCCCATTGGATGCGGCTGCGAGACCAGGCTCTGATAAAACGCGTTGAGATCGTGCGCGGCCTTCGGCCACGACAGATGTTCCAGCGCGAACGATCGTCCGGCCGCGCCGATGCGACGACGCCGCTCCTCGTCGTCCATGAGCGGCTCCAACTTGCGGGCGATCTCGAGAGCATTGCCCGCCTCCAGAAGCAGGCACTGCTCGCCATCGACGAGTTCGCGACCGATGTTGGAGCGTGGCAGCAGTACAGGCTTTCCAGAGGCGAAAAATTCCGGCAGCTTCGAGGGGAAGCGGTAATCGTTGAACGGATCGGACCCTCCGGGCTGCACCAGGACATCGGCCAGGGAAAGGATCGCCGGAAGCTCGGTACGTGGGCGCACTCCGAGCTTGATGACAATCTCGCGCATCGCGTCGGAGAGCGCCGGCTCATGAGGCGGAACGAAGTCGATTCCGGTCCGTACCAGACGCACCCGCACGCCCCGCCGGCGCAGCAACGCGAGTGCCAGGTAGAGGCTCGACACTTCCTGCTGATTCGCGGGGTGCACGTTGCCCGTGTAGACGACGACGCGCTCGCTGGTCGCGATTCCGAGTTGCTCGCGGAGGCGCTCGTCCCGCGCCATCCCCCAGCCGAGATCGGCGTCGAAGGCGGGCCAGAAGATCTGGCCGGGAACGCCCGCGGGCTTGAACTCGAGCAGGCGATCGATCAGCGCCGTGACCCCGGTAGCGCCTGCGAGAAAGCGCCGGTAGCGGACGGGATGCGAAAGGCTCTCTGGGATGTCAGCCTCGGGCCGCCGTCGAATCTCGGCGACTGCAGAAGGCCCCAGCATGCGCTCGAGGATGCTCTCCTCGTTGTCTTCGAGATGAACGACGTAACCACAACCGAGGCGCGCCGCCAGCTTCTCGGTGTAGCACCTGACAATCTCCCGCGGAGTCCAGGCGTGGACCAGCGTGGGTCCCCGCTCGCCGGGAGGTGACCGAAGCAACTCCTCATAGGTGCGCGCCCTGAATCGGGGGGTGCCAAGGTCGCGCACCGTATGCACGTCCCTCGGAACGGCAACGGCGCAGTCCACCCCGAGCTGCACGAGCTCGTTGGCCAGATGGAACACGTGCACCGCGCTGTTGCTCGCGAAAGAGTTGTGGTTGACGAAGACGACGTTCACGACGGTGCGTCCTGTCGCGGCGAGTAGTCCACTCGCTCGAGGGAAAAATTGCTGTTGTAGTACGGGTCTCCCCGGCGGATGATCTCGCCCCAGCTGTCGAGCAGGAGGGCGCGATCCAGATGATCGTAGACCTTGCCGCGGGTGGCGCTCTCGTGATGGTAGAGTCGGGCTCGCGGCACGTAGAGAATGCGCTTGCCCTGCGTCCGGGCGCGCAGGCACAAGTCCACATCCTGGTAGTGGCTGGCATAATGGTCGACGAGGCCGCCGAGGTCCAGATAGTCCTGCCGGCGGATCGCCAGGCAAGCCGCGGTGACGCCGGATACCTCACGGGTACAGCAGAGGGACCCGGCGTATCCGTCCCCGTCCGCGGGAAATCCACGCATCAGATGGTCCGCCGTGCCCCGAACCCCGATCACCACGCCGGCATGTTGTACCGAGCCGTTCGGATAGAGCAGCAGGGGTCCGACGATACCGACTCCTGGCTGCAGCAGGTGGAATACCAGGGTCTCCATCCAATCCCGATCGATCACCTCGGTGTCGTTGTTGAGGAGGATGAGGACGTCGCCTCGCGCGTGCTGGACGCCGAGATTGTTCGCGGAGGAAAAGTTGAAACTCTGGAGGAAGGGCACCACCTGGACCGGATGCTTTCGGATGGCAGCCAGAGCCCGTTCGTCCGTGGTGCCATTGTCGACGACGATGACTTCGAAACGGGGATAGGTGCTCCGCTCGAACACTGAATCGAGGCAGCGGCTGATGTGATGCGGAGCATCCTTCGTAGGAATCACGAGGCTGACCAGCGGCGTGTCGCCTCCCGGGCGTGGCTTGAGAACGACCCGGTGCTCGTGCTCGGGATGCGGTTCGGCAGTGGCGCGAACGCCCAGGCGCGCCAGGTGCGCTGACACGGCGGAGGCTTGCAGCGAGGTGATTCCCGACTTCTCGCCGGGGTCCTTCGCGACGCTTCCCCGCACGGCTCTCCAGTGATAGAGCACCTTCGCCACGTGCCCGATGCGGTCGGTCCGTTCGGACACGCGCAGCATGAACTCGAAATCCTGGACCTTGTCGAAACGGGAGTCGAAGCCCCCGACCTCCATCGCGACGCTCCGGCGCACCACGAGCAGGTGCCCGACATACATGACTCCCCGGAAGAGCTCCGGTGACCAGTCGGGTTTGTGGAAGCTTTCGTACGCCCGACATTGCTCGTCGATCTTGTCCTGATCGGTATAGACGGCGTCGAGATGCGGAGACTCGACGAAACGGCGCACGACCTCGAACAGAGCGTCAGGCGTCAGCGTGTCGTCATGATCGAGCAGCGCCACCAACTCGCCGGTGGCGGCCCCGAGCGCGACATTGGTGGCCGAGGCAATTCCGCCGTTGCGCTCCTGCCAGAGCACGCGAACCCTCGGGCCAACCCCCTCGAGCTTCTTGAGACAGGCGCGCGATGCCGGGTTGCTCGAGGCATCGTCGACGAGAATGAGCTCCCAGTTCGGATAGAACTGGCTGCGGACGGAATCCACTGCAGCCGTCAACCAGCGCGGGTCGGAGTTGTAGCAGGGCACCAGGACCGAGACGAGTGGCTCCCTCGAGAAGGCGGCAATCTCCTCTTCGGCCTCGGGACGTGAGATTCTCTTGGGGGCTGGACTACTAGCCCCGTTGGGGGAGTGCCCAATCGCTTTTGGGCGGGCCTCGAGTCGGCCGTACAGCGCCTGGCTTCGCAACTCGCGCCAGGTCGCGCGAAGTCCCCGGGAGTGCGCCTCAGCCAGCGCCGCCCGGATGGATCGCCATCCGCGAGGCGTGCACAGCAGGCCAGCCAGCGTGACCAGCTGCACCAGGACGCCGGGCCACCGGCTCCATTTGTCCAGGACGAGATCGAACCGACCTGCCTGGTTCCCGACATCGATGCGAAGACCCCGGGTGGGCCGGTCGATGGGAATGTACTGGGAACGCCTCTTCGTCTTGCCGTCGAGCGCGCCGAAAACGAGACCATGCTCTTCGCTGAAGCCCGCTCCGTAATCGACGTGGAGCTTGAGCAGCAGCGGAGCCTCGGAGCGCCCCTTCCAGGAAACGCGGTACCAGCCGCGATCGACCTGTCGAGCGACCAGAAACTGGGCGGTGCCGCCTGGAGCCTCCCATTGCCACGCTTCGTCCGCAGCCTTGCGGACTCGATCGCCCGGATACAGCAAGGTCCTCTTGCGAACCCCAGGGGCGCGCAGATCCTCGAGCGCCTCCATGCGCGCTGTCAGCGTCGCGGCAGTCAGGAGCTGGGTCTCATTCGAAGCTACCCGCGCTTCCAGGACCTGGATGGCAGCGGACGCCCTCCCGACCTGTTCTTTGAGTGCCCTCGTCGTTTCTTCCAGCGCCGTCAGCTGGGCTCTGAGCGCGTCGCTTCGAGCAGACCAGGCTCGACCCTCCTCCACTATCGCCCGTTCCGCCGCGAAGAAGTCGGCTGACATCGGCCAGCCCATCCTCACGTACAGGGTACCCTCGCTCGAACGCGCCAGCGCCGCGGAGGGGATAGGCAGTTCGACGAAGGGGTCGTCGCCCCTCGACAACCACCAGCGGTTGTGGCCTGACGAGAACTCGACCAGGCCCTGGGAGGCGGTGCCAACGATCGACAGCTCTTCGCCCGTCCAACGCCACGTTTCCACGCCGTCCCTATCCAGCAGCGAGATCGAATGGACTCGCAAGAAACCTGGTCGGTCGGCGACGTCCAGTCTCACTCTGGCGGGCGGGGGCTTGAGCTCCGGCAGACGGAGCCGGATCTCCTGCGACGCTACGCCCACTTCTCCAGAGGCGTAGACGCTCTTCGCGTCGCTGTAGGTTTCGTCGCCGCTCCTCCAGTAGAGTTGCAGCCCGAACACCGCGCGCGGGCTCCGCAGCGGCGCCACGTTTGGCTGCGGAGATCCTCCCGGAACCGTTTCCACGATGAACTGGTAGGTCAGGGCATCGGGGCCGGAGAGGATTGCGCTCCGCACCGGGGCCGGGAGCCCGTCCAGGTGTGGGAACTCGCTCTCCTCCACCGGAAGAGTCACGAAGTCGAGGCTGAGGGGCTGCAGACCCTGATCGGCAAGGAATCCGAGGAGACTCTTGCGCGTGTAGAACCGGACGTGTGTAGTGTCCAGGATTCCTTCTGGCGTGTAGTTGAACTGCCCCTCGAGAAGCCCGGCGATCACGCCGGCGTAGCCGACGTTCGGGATCGAGATGATGATCCGGCCGCTCGGACGCAAGCTGCGCAAGAGCTGCTTGAGGACGTCACCCGGATTGCGCAGATGCTCCAGGACGTCTGCACAAACGACCGCGTCATACTCGGCCTCGGGGAGTATCTGGTCTAGCCTTGCAGACTCCAGATCGACCGTCAGAAACGTACGGTAGGACGCGCGAGCGGCGGCCGCGAGCCCTTCATCGATTTCGATCCCGTCGACCGTGCAGCCTTTCTCTGCCGACAGGTATGCGCCCAAGAATCCCCGGCCGGCACCGACGTCCAGCACGCGACTGCCGGGTGCGATCAGCTTCGCGACCTTCGAGAGAGAATCCCCTCCCTCCGCCTTGATCGCGCGCGCGTAGTGTGCCCGCCGGCGATCTGGAGCGTCCGTCATGTCCATCGACGCGACCCTTGAGGCCCGGTACGCCCCAGGGGTGAGGGGTTGCCGGCCTCGCTCGGTTCGTTGGCCTCCGCCGCTGCCAAAGCCGGTGAGAAGTACTCGTGGGTAGCCGTACCCGTCAAGACAAACCCCCTGGCCGGCGAACGAAAGCATCTCACGCCAGCAGGCAGTGCGCCGGTCGGAGCGCATGCGCCAGCGGGTCTTCTGACATATACAGGCCCGCCCATGATCGATGACCTGATCCGCCACCTGCGCCGCACCGGCGGTGAGCTGCTGCCCACGCTCCTGAGCGGCGCGGCGCCACACGGCGAGCGGCTCCAGGTCACGGCCGGACCGGCGCTCTTCCAGCTCAGCGGCCCCATGCCATCGGGGTGGGTGGAGGTCGATCTCCGGATCGGCGCCTCGGCCGGGCGTCCCGGACGCGCACGCGTGATCGCTGACGCGGGGAAGGATACGGTGTCAGTTCCGCTGTCCCTCACCCCTGACGGCAGCGCGCGAACGGTCGCGCGCCTGCCGGACTTCGTGCGGAGCCTGAAGCTGGAGCTCGACCGTACCGGTCCGCTCGACCTGCCCGCAGTGCGCGTGCGGGAGCTGACCTGGGCGGAGGCTGCCGCGCGGTTGGCGGCGCCGGTACTGTCGCGCCGGCTGCGACGGCCGTGGGAACTGCCTGAGTCAGGTGCTAAGCTGCTGCGCACGTTGCGCCAAGGTGGAGTGCGCGGCGTGATGGCCTGGCTGCTGCACAAGGAGCAGCGGAACGGCTCGCCGGATGCCGGGTACGCGGATTGGCAGCGCGCGTTCTCTACGATCTCGGAGGCCGACCGGGTCAGCATCCGCAGACGTGCGGCGGGGCTCAGGACGCGCTTTTCCCTGTTGATGGCGGTTTGCGATACGCAGGAAGCGTGGCTGGCGCGCGCCCTCGCGAGCGTGCGCTCGCAGCTGTATCCGCACTGGCAGTTGTGCATCGTGGACACCGGATCGAAGAGCGCGCACGTCCGCAACCTGCTCGAGACGGCCGCCCGGGAAGATCCGCGCATCCAACTCGAGCTCCGCTCCGGGATCGGCAAGGCTTTGGCGTCGAACGCCTCGCTCTCGTTGGCAACCGGCGACTTCGTGGCGCGCCTCGATCCTGAAGACGAGCTGGCCGAGCACGCTCTGTACTTGCTCGCCGAGGACCTTGAATCGCACCCCGATACCGACCTTGCGTACGGCGACGATGACAGGATCGATGAGCAGGGCCGCTTCGTCGACCCGCATTTCAAGCCCGACTGGAACCTCGACCTGCTCCGGTCGCACGACTACATCGCGCACCTCTGCGCGATGCGCCGGGAGCGAGTGATCGACCTGGGTGGGTATCGCGCGGGATTCCCTGGCAGCGAGAGCTACGACCTCTGCCTCCGCGTTGCGCGGGACGGCCGCGTGCGGCACGTGCCGTTCGTCCTCTACCACCGGCGCCTCGGCGCAGGTTCCCCTGAGCTGAAGGACTCTGCCGATGTGGCAGTGCGCGTGGTCCAGGAACACCTTGGCTCGTCGGCGCAGGCTGCCGTCGGACCGCTGCCCGATACGCGCCAAGTGCGCTGGCCGATACCCGATCCCGCGCCCCTGGTCAGCCTGATCATCCCCACCCGGGATGCGCGCCCGCTGCTCGAGACCTGTGTCGAGTCGATCCTGCGCGCGACGGAGTACGAACATTTCGAGATCGTCATCATCGACAACCAGAGCAGCTCGCCCGACGCACTCGCCTACTTCTCGTCATTGCAACAGCGGGGCGTCGCGCGCGTGGTCCGCTTCGACCACCCGTTCAATTTCTCCGCCATCAACAACGCCGGCGTCCGCGAGGCGCGCGGACAAGTGGTCGCCCTGCTCAACAACGACCTCGAAGCCATCGAGCCGGGCTGGCTGGGGGAGATGGTGTCACACGCCCTTCGACCCGAGATTGGGGCGGTCGGGGCGCGGCTGCTCTACCCTGATCGGACGGTGCAGCACGGGGGGATCCTCCTCGGTATCGGCGGTATCGCAGGGCACGCGCACAAGCTCTCCCCGGAGCACGACCCCGGCTATTTCCTGCGCGCGCAGATCGCCCAGGACATGTCGGCGGTGACCGCGGCGTGCCTGGCGATCCGGCGCGAAACGTACCTCGCGGTCGGCGGGTTCGACGAGACTCTTGCGGTTGCGTTCAACGACGTGGACTTCTGCCTCCGCGTCGGCGAAACCGGCCGTCGCAATCTCTGGACCCCGTTCGCGACCCTCATCCACCACGAGTCGCGCACACGCGGCGCGGACGACTCGGCGCCGAAGCGTGCCCGCTTCCACCAGGAGATCCGACGGATGCACGCGCGCTGGGGTCACGTGTTGGGGAACGATCCCGCCTACAACCCCAACCTGACCCTCGAATCCGAGGACTTCGCGCTGGCCTGGCCGCCGCGGGTCCGCAAGCCCTGGTAGTGATCAGGCCGGCAGCAGCTTTTCCACGCGCGCACGCATCGCATCCAGCTCCGCCCGCAGCAGCGCGCATTCCTGCGCCAGGCGGCGTGTGCGGGTGGACTCCTTGGAGAGCACGATGGTGAGCGAAAGGACGTTGAGCGTCAGATACAGGATCGCGAGCGCGAAGAGCGCGTTCGACGGCACCTGCACGCCGATGGCACGCGTGAGGTCCTGCAAGAGGCGAGGAAAGATCGCGAACACCAGCACCGCGCCGGTGGACAGCAGCCAGAGGAGGCTGTCTCGCAGGCTCAGGCGCTGGAGTCGCACCAGGTAGAGCACCCATCCGGTGAAGGCGAGCAGCGTTCCGCAGGCGAGGATCTGCAACTCGAGCGGCAGCAGCGGGTTCGTCATCCGGAAAGCTCCGCATTGCGTCGTCGCTCGACCGGAAGGAGGAGCAGCGCGAGCGAGACCTTGACCAGATAGTAGAGAGTCCGGCCGGGCCCGATGCTGCTGGCCCCGTGCCGCCGGCTCCGCATCACGACGGGGACTTCCTGCAAGCGGAGGCCGCAGCGGATCGCGAACGCGATGGCTTCGGGCTCCGGATAGTCCGACGGGTAGCTCGCCGCGAACAGCTCGATGGCGCGCCGACCAGCGACACGAAAACCCGAGGTCGGATCCGTGACGCGGGCATCGCAGCGCAGGCGCAGGAACCAGGACAGGTAACGCGTTCCAGCGCGGCGCAGCGCGGTCGACTGGAAGCCGCCAGCGCCGAGATACCGCGACCCGATCACGAGATCGGCCGTCCCCGCCTCGATGGGCCGCAGCGCCGCAGCGAGATGCCTGGGATCGTGCTGCCCGTCGCCATCGATCTGGGCCGCGACGTCGTAGCCGTGGTCGCGCGCCCAGAGGTATCCGGTCTGGACCGCGCCCCCGATTCCGAGATTGATCGGGAGCCGCAGCAACACCACGCCCTTCTCCCGCGCGACCGACGCCGTGCCGTCGCTGGAGCCGTCGTCCACCACGCACACGTCCCACGACGGGGCGGCAGCGCGTAACTCCTCCAGCACCGCCGGGAGGTGCCGCTCCTCGTTCCAGGCGGGCACGATCGCCAAGGCGCGCATGCGTGGTGTCTATCATTTCTTCAGCATCCGGCGGAGCGCAATGCCGGAATCCAGGTACCGGGCGCGACACCAGGCCGTTGGACCACCCTGCGGATGAACCAGGAGGTGCGCGTCGGCGATGCGCACCGTCGCTCCCGAGCAATCGATCGTACCGAGCACCTCAGGATTGACGGCGAACGCCCATGAGCGCGTCGGGTCGGGCGGGACTTCGATGACGAGCGCGGAGACCTCCGCGCGGAATCGCCCTTCGCTCGGGCAGGAATAGTCGAACTCGAGCGCGCTGGCCGGCGTACCGCGCGCGACTCCGACGGCGCACACCGGCGTTCGCCGGGACCAGAGGCGCAGCTCCCCCGCTGGCTGCGGAATCCATTCGCCGGCGCAAGCCGGTTCAGGCGCGGACCCTGGCTCCATGAGTAGATGGTTGACCCCGAGCGCAGCCAGGCGACGGCTGCACGGCGGGATGGCGACGCGGATCGCATCGGGTTGCACCAGACGTGTCCGCGCGGGCGGAAGTTCGAACGTGTAGTGCGCGTATCGGTTGTAGAGCTCTTCTTCGAGTCCCGGCGATTCCGGGGCGAGAAAGCGGAACAGCGCCAGATCGGGCGAGTTCTGGACCCCGCCGAGCATGGGCCAGCCGAAGGCTGCCAGCTGGGCTCCCGCGTGCGTCGAATAGTCGAGGATCCGGCCCGCGGTGCGCGCGAGCGCGCGATCCACCGCGCGATGCCCCTCGCCCTTCTCGAAGAGCTGGACGGAGTGGATCAACGGGTTCACGCGATGATTCGCGAGCAAGAGCGAAATCGGCCAGGCGACGAGCAGCAGGGTCGCGCCACGGGCCGTTCCCGAAAGCAGGGCGCCCGCGCAGAGCAGGGCAGCGGCAACGACCATCGGTGGCACCCATGCGCGGGCGTAGCAATCGGTCAAGGCCTCGCTACGAAAGTGCCCTCTTGCCACGAAGGCACACGCGGCCACGGCCGCGATCCCGGCCAGCCCGCGCCAGCGGAACGGTTCCGGCTGCGCGTCGGAACGAAGCGCCGCGAGCAACCGGCTCACCAGCAATGCCGCCGAAACTCCGAATGCCATCCAGGCGCGCCCTGCCGCAGACCATTGCAGGAGCGTGAGCCGGCCGAACCAAGGGGGCAGAGGCAGGTAGAGCCATGCGCACAAGACCCCGAAGGCAAGGACGCTCGCCGGGCTGGTCCGGACCAGGGTGCTAAAGGCGCGCCGACCGCGCCCGCTCACCAGCGCAAGGGCCGGCAGCACCGCGAAGGGGAGGACCTCGATGCTCGACGCTTCGCAAACATTGCTCGGTGGAATTCCGAGATACCGTTCGGGTCCGCAGTGGACTGGAGCGGAGACGGTGAGCGAAGGCCAGACCATCTCGATCAGGCGGTCCAGAGGCATGGCTCCGGCTTCCGCGATCCGTCTTCCGGGGTACGCGGTACCGGCCACCAGCGACAGGTAGGGGAGGTGATAGAACACGCCGAGCAGGGCGCCCATGGCGATCATCGCAATTAGAAGCGCGCCGGCGCCGAGCCGCTGCCTGCGCCATGCCACGTCGGCGATCGCCGCGCACACGACCCAGAGCATCGGCGCCCAGATCGGTGGATAGAAGACGCAGAAGCTGCATGCGGCGCAATAGGCCGTCAGGGCGAACCAGCTCTTGCCGCCACTCCGGAGGGCGCGCGCCGCAACGCCTCCGGTCAGGCAGAGGAAGCCGATGAACTCCAGCATCACAGTGGACCGCCACCAGACGAACGCGCTGGAGAAGAACACCGCGACGGCAGCGACCGCGGCGGTCCACTTGTCCTCCACGAACGCGCTGAGCAGCGCGTAGACGCCCAGGAGCAGCAGGGCATCCCGCAGAAACCACCGGGCACCGTGCGACCACCGCAGCGGGACCAGGTAGGGCCAGGTCAGCGGACGGAACGGTACGCCCCAATCCAGGACCGGAATGTCGTATGTGTTTCGCTGTAGCTCACCGAGCCCTTCGTTCAAGTTGACCAGCGGGAACCCGGCGAGCTGCTGGGCGCGCACCTGCGGTGTCTCCACCGCCCACTCATCGCTGCGGATGCCGCGAGAGGTGCCCCACAGCTCGCGCTGCCCGTTGCGCTCCGCCTCCGTGAACAGGCGATCGTAGTGGGTTGCACCGTACAGCCAGGAGCTGCCCGAGAACCCGGCCAGGCCGAGCGCGACCAGCACGAGAGCGAACGCCGCGAACCAGCGCGGCATCAAGGCACCAACACCACCTTCCCGAAGTTCTTCCGTGACCGTAGCCGCTCGTGCGCTTTCCGCGCCTGCGCGAACGGCACCTCCATGTCCACGATAGCCTTGAACTCCTTCGCGGCGAATCCCTTCAGCGCCCGAATCGCCTGCGAGCCTCTCGGCGTCGCAGCGGGGCGCCGTGGCTCACTTCTTCTTCGCGCGATCGAACTTCCAGGCGTCGTTGAACTCGCGGATCGTCTCCGTCGTCCGGGGGTTCCAGAACATCTTCCGCAGAATGGCGGGCGGGACGGTGACGATGTGTGCACCCGCGTGGAGCGCCTCGTTCACGTCCGCCATGTGGCGCATGGAGCCCACGATGATCTGCGCCTTCAATTTTTCCCGCTCGAGCACGGCGCGGGTCTGCTCGATGATCCTTGCCGGCTCATATCCCATGTCGCGCACCCGTCCGGAGAAGATGCTGACGTAGGTGGCGCCCGCTAGCGCAGAGACGTAGGCCTGGTTGAACGACATGATGCAGGTGACGTTCACCGGCGTCTTGTCGCCGCGCTCGAGCGTGTGGATCACCCGGAGCCCGATCTCCGTCATGGGCACCTTGATGACCACGTGCTTCGGATGCCATTTCAGGTACTCGCGCGCCTCCGCCAGCATCTCCGCTTCGGTCTCGGTGGTCAGCTCGACGCTGGTCGGGACCTTGCCCATGGAGATGATCTCGAGAATGTGTGTCTTGAGATCGACGCCGGGGTTCTCCTTCGAGATGATCAGCGGGTTCGTGGTGATGCCGGAGACGATGCCGGTCGCCATGAACTGGCGAATTTCTTTGAGATCGCTCGAATCGAGAAAGATGGCCACTGCACCCTCGGATGGATGGGAACCGCGCGCGATACGGAGTACAGCGCGGGCGTGTCAATCTGCCAAATTCACGACCACCGGCTCTGCCTCGACAACCTCACGGGGCCGCCGCACCAGAAGAGCGCCCACCGCCATACCAGCACAGACGAGCAGGCCGACGCCCGCAAGCCAGAGCGCCGCCGCCCACCCTGGCGGCCGGAACTCGAACCGGACCGAATGTTCTCCTGCTTCCAGGATGAGCCCCCTGAACAGGTAGTTGGTCCGGAAGATCGGTTGCTCGACTCCGTCGACGAACGCCCGCCATCCTTCGACATGGCTGTCGGACACCACCAGCACGGACGGGCCGGCCACCGCAGCCTGGAACGAGAGATCGTTCAGGCCGTATCGGATGTCGGACACCCGCTGCGGCACCGGCTCGCTTCCGCACCCTGGCCCACACAACGCCGCCCACCGGTCCTTCGGGAAGTCGTCTGCGACCACCGCGAACGGCGCGGACGCGTCGAGCGTTCCCAGCCGCTCGAGGGCAGCCTCGGGCGATCTTTCGATGTAAGGCTGCTGGACGGCGAAGATTCGTTGCCACGCGTGCTGGTTCTCGACGATGACGCCGCCGCGCATCTCGGCGTCGGCGTACGCGACGCGGTTGCGCGCGATGTAGTCCTCGATGCCGTTGGGAAACGAAATCACGTACCGGACGTTGAGCAGGTTCAAGATGCCGTCCGGGACTCGAAACCCTTCGCTGTGGGGCGACGCGTGCAGGAACCATCCGTACCGCAGGTCCTTCTGCAGGTATCGCCGGATGAAGGTCATGTACTCCGGCGGGACCAGGGCATCGCAAAGACGGACGTCGTCGAGACCGAACGCGGTCGACACGTTCGGGTTGAGCCAGTCGCCTAGCCCCATGACTCGGAACGGCTTGCTTCCGCGCTGCTTCTGCTGGAGCCAGGCCACGAACGGGGCCGTCGCGGTTGGATTGCCGCGGTCCGACAGCTCGTACCGGTATGCGCTCAGCTCGGCCAGCAGCACGGCTCCGAGCAGCGCAAAGCACAGCATACGGATCGACGGCTTCGAGGTGCTGTATGCGGCTAGAGAGAGGACCATTACTCCGATCGCGAGCAGCCCGTAAGCGACGAGCTGGAGGGGAAAAAATCCGGACAGAGCGCCTCGCACCAAAACGACTGGCAGGTACGCGGGTGCAAGGCCTAGCGCGACGATGACCACGACCGCCGAGACTGCGCAGATCGCCTGCCGGGTTCGCGGCGGCGCCTCCGCGAGATCGGACAAGGCCAGGATGCCGCAGATCGCCAGCAGATACAGGATCGCAAATCCGAAGTACCAGAAGGACATCTGCTCGAGCAGGGGGAGTCTCCCGAGCCATTGGAGCGGCCAGAATCCGAAGAGCTTCAGGGCCAGCAACAGCGGAACGGCGACCCAGACCAGCCGCTGCCTGGCCTTGTGCAGCCCGAAAGGAGCGAGCAATCCCAGTACGGCGAGAGTGCCGGCAGTACCACCGAGGAACGCCTGGGCCGGGAACGGGTGATCGAGGAAACGTGCGATGCCTCTCGTCGCAAAAATTCCCGGAACGAGCCACTGCAATGCCAGGCCCGGAGATGCCGTAGCGAGGCCAAGCCCGGGGGGATGGCTCGTCCACGAGCGATGGACGCTTTTCAGGAAAGGCAGCCAGTAGGGACCGCTGAGCAGAACGACGAGAACGGATGCTGTCGCGGCGAGCGCCAGATAACGGGCGCGGCCCTCTGTGCGCGGCCAGATCGCCATGCTCGCGGCGAGCAAGGCGCAGGGGACGAGGACCGCCGCCGCCGGTTGCGGATGACCGGCCGTGAGAACGAGGTAGAGCGCGGCGGCGAGCGCGCCGGCCGACCTCGCATCGAGCTGCTGCCGGAGGCGAACCAGACAGTACAAGAGCACCGGCATCAACGCGTACGCGTTGAGGTCCGCCCGGACAACCATGGCCGTGAAGCTGCCGTGCACTGCCGCGATGGGCGCGCCGAGGGCGGCGACGATCGGCCGTGCGCCCAAGCGGAACAGCAGGAAGCAGGTGAAGAGCGCAGCGATGAAGCGCAGCAGCAGGAAGTGGAGATCCCAGAGCGCCGGCCAGTCGGGGTTCAACAGCTCGATCCAGTGCAGCGGGCTGAAGAGCGCGATCTGCCCGTTCGAGAGCATCGGATGACCAAGGCCACTGTGCTTGTTCCAGAACGGCAGCGTTCCGGCAGCCACCGCACGGCGCTCGTGATAGGTCAGGGGATGGACGAACCAGGCTTCGGCGCCCGCGTCCACCTCCGCGTTCTGCGGCGCGGGCCGGCCGGTGTAGCCCGCCGCGAACGGAGGGGCGCCGTAGGTCGCCTGCACGAATCCGATGGGCAAGAACGTTCTGCCCGCGAAGACCACGTCCGCGTATGCGATGCCGCAGACGGCAATCGAGACGCCCCAGAACAGCGCGTGGTGAGAACGGAGCCGCTCCCGGGTGAGAAAGGGCATCTACCTCGACGCGTATACCCGACAGGGCGGAAGCGCAAAAAACCATTCTTGCTCGCGGGTGGGGCTCTGGGACCAGCTGCGCCCTTGCGGGGCCGGACGTCCTGAGCGACGCTTCCAGTGCCATGGCGATCGCCGCTCTCCAGCGTCTACGAAACGCCTGCGATCAATGCGGCGCGGATGCACCGAGCAAGCTCTTCGAAAAGGCCGGCGATTGTTACGTCCGCTGCGACCGGTGTGGCCTCGTCTACCTCGACCCTCAGCCAACCGATGCCGAGCTCGCCGCCATCTACGACGAGCATTACTACGACGCCTGGGGCTCCGGCGTGAACGCCGCGCACGTGGGCGACCTCAAGCGGCGCACGTTCCGCCTGATGCTCGATCGCCTCGCGCGGAACGCCAGCGTACGGAGCGGACGCCTCCTGGACCTGGGGTGCGCCACGGGATACCTGCTCGAAGTCGCCCAACAAGGCGGCTTCGAACCGTTCGGGGTGGAGCTCAATCCGTTCTCCGCGAAGCAGGCGCAGCAGAAGTTCGGCGCCCATCGCGTGCACTGCGGAACGGTGGACGACGCGCCCTTCGCCTCCGGGTCCTTCGACGTGGCGGTGATGAGCGATCTGCTCGAGCACGTGCGCAGCCCCCGCAAGCTCCTGGCGCGGACGCACGCCCTGCTGTCGCCGGGAGGCGCGCTGATCGTGGTCGCACCGGACGTGGGGGGTCTTTCGAGCAGGCTGCTGCGCAGCAGCTGGACCGACTACAAGCGCGAGCATCTCTTCTACTTCGACAAGCGGAGTCTGTCCGCGGCGCTGCGGCAGGGCGGTTTCGAGGTGCGCGAAGTGCGAGCATTCCCCAAGTTCCTCGATCTCTCGTACATCCGCCAGCAGCTGGTCCAGTACCCGACCCCGCTCTTCACACCGATGGTGCGCGCGATGACCGCGGTCCTTCCGGAGCGCGCAAAACGTGTTGCGTTCCCCATCTTTGCGGGCTCCATGATGGCGATCGCGGTCAAGCCCTAGACGCGAGGTAGCGCTCGGTCTCGACGAGGCCTTGCGGCGTACCGATCTCGTAGAAGCGCCGCGATACCTCGAATCCAGCCATCCGCCCCTCGCGCACCAGCCGCGAATAGAGGTGGGCCAGATCGCTGACCTGGTTCGCGGGAAGCTCCTCAACCACGTCGCGCCGCAGGCACGCAAGGCCGTAATCGATGTAATCCATCTCCGGCACGCGATGGTGCTTGTCGTACCCGAGGAGCTTTCCGTCGCGGAAGATCACGTTGCTGGTGTCCCACTGGCCCTGGTTGCGGAGCACCGTCATCAATGCCGGCTTGCCGCCGTCCCGAAACGCGCTCACCACGGCCCGATAGTCGATGTCCAGGTAGGTATCGCCGTACAGGACGAGGAGCTCGCGGTCCAGCAGATCGAGGGCGTTGCGCAGCGCGCCGCCCGTGCCGAGCAGGCGGGGCCCGTCGTGCCTGTACGAGAGCTCGATGCCGAGCTGCGATCCGTTCCCGAACGCATCCTCGAGCTTGTGTCCCTGGTATCCGTGCAGGACCAGGATGCGGGTGAGCCCGTGCTCCTCGAGGAGCGCGAAGACGTGCGCCAGGAACGGCGTTCCGTTCACTGGCACCAGCGGCTTGGGCAGATCCGCGGTGAGCGGCCCGAGACGCGTGCCGAGACCGCCGGCAAGGATGACTACCTGCATCGCTGGTAGACCTCGCCGACCACGCCGAGCGCCGCAAGCGCGTCCTGCAGCGTGGCTCCCGCGCCGGGCATCCCGGACGCGGCTTCGCGGAAGTCTTGCCATTCCGCCGCCCACGACGCGTCGGCGAACGGGTACTCGTAGATGGTGGTGTCCGGCGGACCCATCTCGGGGCGCATCCGGTAGTGGGAGAGCCGCTCGATGCCGTAGCTTCCTCCCAGTCCCTCGAGGTGCAGCTTGGCATCGCGCGCGTAGATTTCGAACGAAAAGAGGTTCTTCCACTCGGTGGAAGACGCGTGCAGGTGAGCGATCCGGCCGCCGCTGGTGGTCAGCGTGAGGAACGCGTTGTCGTCCACCTTCATGTCCCAGTAGGCCGTGACGACGCGACCGCGCACGTCCGTGAACTCCTCACCCAGATACCAGCGCGACAGGTCGATCAGATGCACGCCTTGATCGATCAGCTCTCCGCCTCCGGCGAGCGCGGCGTCCGCGCGCCACTCACGGTCATACCCCTTGCGCCCCCCGTGTCCGTAGCGAGCGCGCACGAACATCAGCGGACCACATGCCCCCGTGTCGAGGATCTCGCGGGCCTTCCGGGCCGCCGGATGGAACCGGTGATTGTAGCCAACGCGCACCGTTACGCCGCGCTTTCCCGCGAGGTGCGCCAGCGGCTCCAACTCGGCGAACGACCGCGCCGCGGGCTTTTCCACCAGAACGTGCCTGCCGGCCTCGACCGCGCGCCTCGCCACTGGCGCGAGCTGATCGTTGGTGGTCGCGACGATCACGGCCTCCGCCCGGGCGATCAGCTCGTCCACCGTGACGACTGCCGCATCCGGATGCATTGCCGCAAGAGAATGCGCGCGGGCTGGGTCGCGGTCGCAAACCGCCACCAGCACATCTTCGCCAAGCGCGGCGGCGCGCTTGTTTCCGATCAGCCCGCAGCCGACGATCCCGACACGCATCAGGCCACCAGCGTCTGGGCGCCCTCGAAGGCGAAGCGCATGCGCACTTCCTGCAGCCCCTCGGCGGCCATGGCGATCCGCAGGCGTGCCTTGTCGTCGGCCAGGAACATGAGGAATCCGCCCCCGCCCGCGCCGATCAGCTTGCCGCCTGCCGCGCCGTTCTCCCGCGCGATGCGGAACCAGCGTGCGATGTCGGAGTTCACCATCGATTTCGACCGCGCCAGCTTCGCTTCCCATTGCTCGTTGAGCAGTGCCGCGAACGCGCCCAGGTCGCCCTGCTCCAGCGCGTCGCGGCTGCGCAGGCCGATGTCCTTGACGAGGTGCAGGTTCTCCATCATGGCGGGGTCGTCCTTTCTCGCCTTCTGATCCTGTTCGGCCAGGATGGCCGACGCCTGCCGGGAATAGCCTGTGAAGAAGAAGGCGCAGTCCTCCTCCAGCTGGTACAGCGTCCCTTGCGGGATCCGGAGGGGAACAACCTCGACATGATCGGTGCCGGCGGCGATGGAGAAGCAGTTGATGCCGCCGAACGCCGCGATGTACTGGTCCTGCTTGCCCACCGGCCTCTTGAGCTGCTCGATCTCCAGTCTACAGGCTTCTTCGGCCAGCTCGCGGTTCGTAACGTGGCGCCGCGTATAGCTGTGCAGCCCCTTGAGCAGCGCCACGGAGAATGTGCCCGACGAGCCGAGCCCCGTACCCTCGGGAAGATCCGCGAAGCTGGAGATCTCGATGCGCTCCCTGACGCCCATGGTCCGCAACGATTCCCGCAGCAGGGCGTGCTTGATCTGGTCGACGTTCTTCACCCGCTCCAGCTCCGAGTATTTCAGGATGATCTGGTCGGGAAAGATGTCGTGGATGGAGATGTAGATGTATTTGTCGACGGCGGCGCTGATCCAGAAACCGCCGTGCTTGGCGTAGTAGCTGCTGAGGTCGGTTCCCCCGCCGCCCAGGGTGATGCGGAGGGGCGCCTTGGCGATGATCATGTCTTGGGGACCTCCTGAAAGAGAACACCGTCGATGCGGCGGAGAGCGTACCGGGACGATCGGTTGACGCTGTCCGGATCGAGTGCCTCGAGGTCGTCCCACTTCGCGGACAAGAGCTTGCCAGTGAGCGCTCCGGTCCGGCCGGAGGCCAGCAGAACCGCCAGACGCGCGGCGAGCTCCGGGGGATCGCCTCCGGCAGACTTCTGGCGCACGGTGCGCTCAAAGAACTCTGCTCCGGCGCGGGACGGACCGGCAGCGAGGACCGCGTTCGTGATCTCGGTGGTTACCGCGCCTGGAGCGATCGCGTTCACTTGCACATTCCAGCCGGAAACCTCTCGCGCAATCGACTCGGTGAACTGGACGATGGCAGCCTTGGAAGCGGCGTAGGCGCTGATGCGCGGCGTGATCGAAGGCCCCCCGACTCCCGCCCCGGCGACGTTGATGATGCGGCCACCTCCCTGCTGCCGCATCGCGGGAAGCACGGCCCGGGTGGCGTACACCGTTCCGAACAGATTGACCTCGATCGCGCGGCGCCACTCGGAAAGATCCGAGTCGACGAGCTCGCCGATGGGGCCGTAGATTCCCGCATTGTTGACCAGCACGTCGATGCGGCCGAGCTCGCGCAGAGCGGCCTCGATCATTTCCTGGACTTCCTCCGGCCGCGAGACATCGACGGTACGCGCAAGGCAGCGAACAGCGAAATCGCTCTGAATGGCGGCACGGGCCTTCGCCAGCTCCTCCGCGGTCCGGGCCGCGATCAGGATTGCGGATCCTTCCTGCGCGAAGGCGCGGGCGATTGCGAGGCCGATGCCACGACCTCCGCCGGTAATCACCGCCACCTGGCCGTTCAGCCTCATGCCTTCACTCCGATCCTCCTCAGCTCGATGCCGCCCTGCTGCGCCGGCAGCAACCCCTTCAGGTCGAACACCAATGGCCTGCGCATCGCCGCGCCGATGCGGTTCCAGTCCAGGCCGCCAAACTCGGGCCACTCCGTGGCCACGATCAAGGCGTCCGCTCCACGAGCCGCAGTCTCTGCGTCCGGGGCGAGCGAGATGCCGCACGCCGATGCGGGCAGCCGCGACACCGCGGGGTCGTAGGCACGCACCGAGGTCCCCTTCTGAAGCAGCGCACCCGCGATCTCCAGAGCGACGGATCGCCGAAGCGTGTCGGTACCCGGCTTGTAGGTCAACCCCAGAAGGGCAATGGTCCTGCCATCGAGGGTGCCAAGCTCCGCCTCGAGCCGCCGGAGCAGTTGCGCGCAGCGCCGTCGGTTCACGGCGAGCACGCCGTCCATCAGCGACGAGGGAATGCCTTGGGCCGCAGCCAGCGCCCGGAGGGATTGCACATCGCGGCCCAGGGTGGCGCCCGCGAAACCGAAGCCGGGCCGCATCGGCGCCTTCGGGCTGACACGGCGATCAGCGCGAAGCGCGCGCTCGACGTCGTAGGCATCTGCACCGAGGGATTCGCACAGATCGCCGATCTCACTGCTGAAGCTCACCAGCGTCGCCAGGTACGCGTTGAGCGCATGCTTGGACATCTCCGCGCTCCGGATGCTCATGTACAGGACATCGCAGTCGGGCGGAAACAGGGCGCGGACGGCGGCGGCATCCGAAGGATCGGCGGCTCCGATCACCAGCCGGTCAGGCTTCAGGAAGCCCTCGACGGCGGCTCCGAGGCGCAGGTTCTCTGGAACGCACGTCGCGCGGATCGGTGAACCCGACGTTGAAGACACCCGCGCGGCCAGGCGCTCCGTCGTGCCGACCGGAACCTGGCTGTGCACGACGAGGAGCGCCGGGCGCCGGAGGCCCTTTGCCGCCCGCTCCGCCAGTCGCTCGATACCAGCCAGATCGCTGCGATCCTCCTCATCTACGGCGGTATCCCCGGCGAGGAAGACGACGTCCGCGGTGCCGAGGGCCGGGTCGTCAGGATCGCGGATCGACAGTCGGCCTGAATCCAGATGAGTCCGCACGAGCTCCGCCAGACGCGGCTCCGCAACGGGTGGGCGACCCGCGCGCAATCCGGAGACGATGGCAGGGTCCAGGTCGGTCGCAAGGACGGATTGCCCCAGCTCGGCGAGGCAGGCCGCCGAGACCGTGCCGAGATGCCACGAGCCCCAGACTGCGATCGTCGCCACCTCAGCTCCGCCGATCCAGCAGCGACGGATTGTCCAGCAGGTACTTGGTCGTCCGCTCGATTGCGCCGGCGATACGCAACCGCGGCATCCACCCCAACGCTCGAATCTTCGCGCAATCGAGGAAGATGAACGGGCTGTCGCCGACCCAGCCGCGCGCGCCGCCAGTGTACGAAAGCCGGGGCTTGACACCCATGACGCGGGTGATCAGGGAAACGGACTCCTCCACCGACACGTATTCATCGGTTCCGAGATTCAGCACCTGGTAGCCCTGCGGGCGCTTCTCCAGCGCGAGCATCATCGCGTCCACACAGTCCTGCACGTAGAGATACGATTTGCGCTGCTTCCCATCCCCCAGGATTCTCAGGTTGGCCGGATCGGCGCGGAGCTGCCGGACGAAGTCGAAGACATGTCCGTGCGTGTAGCGCTCACCGAGGATGGAAACGAAGCGAAAGACCCAGCCGCTGAATCCGTAGCCGGTGCAGTACGCAGAAACAAGTCCCTCGCCGGCCAGCTTCGACGCGCCGTACAGCGACGTCTGGACGGGAAACGGACAGTTCTCCGGCGTGGGAAAGACGTCCGGCTCCCCGTAGATCGAGCCGGTAGAGGAGAAGACAATCCGTCGCACGGACCCGAGTCGCATCGACTCCAGCACGTTGTAGGTCGCGATCGTATTCTGCTCGAGGTCCCTGCGCGGATGCTCGAGCCCGTGTCGGACGTCCGCGTTGGCCGCCAGATGAAAAACAACGTCATGACCGGGGACCGCGTCCGCCAACCGCCTCTCGTCCAACAGGTCCCCCTCGATCAGCCGGTACGCCGGGTGGACCAGGTTGTGCGCGACGAAACCGCGCTGCCCCGAGGAAAAGTTGTCGTAGGCGGTGACCTGGTGTCCCCCGGCGAGAAGGCGATCGGCCAGCGTGCTGCCGATGAATCCGGCCCCACCGGTCACGAACGCCTTCATGGCAAGAGGAATGACTCGAACCGGCTTGCGATGATGGTCCGCAACCAGGTGATCGGATCGCGGAAGATGCGCACTTTCTTCCCTTCCGCGTAGGAGCGCGACCGGTAGTTGATCGGAACCTCGACTGGAATGTGGCCGCGCCGGAGCAGCTTGCAGACGAGCTCGAAATCGAAATCGAAGCGGTTGCGACGAAACCGGATGCCGTGGATCGATTCTCGGCGAAACACCTTGTACATCGTGGTCGGATCGCGCATCTCGGCGTCGTACAGCCAGTTCACCAGTGCGGTGAAGAATTGATGGGCCAGGTTCATGACGGCCGCGAGCAGCCTGGCGTTGGCGAACTGGCGTACCTTCCAGGTCCTGCCGCCCATGTGGCGCGAGCCGAGAACGAACGTGGTCGAGAGCCGCAGCAACGGCTCGAGCACGATGTCGTAGTCGCCCACGTCGTACTCGGAATCCGCGTCCTGAACGAGCAGGATGTCGCCATCTGCGACTGCGATGCCGGCGCGAACCGCATGGCCCTTCCCGGCTGGCCGATCCTCGTACAGCACGCGCACGCCGGGCAGGTTCTCGATGGATCGCACCATCTCGCGCGAGCCGTCGGTGGAGTTGCTCTCCACCACGATGACCTCGCGTTCCACGCCGGCGATCGAGGCCTGATGGACGCGCTGGAATGTCTCCAGGAACGTCCTCGCCTCGTTGAACACTGGCATGATGATCGACAGTTTTGGCCGCTGGCGCGGCTCGGCAACGATGCCTCGAACCGCCAGGAGACCACTCGAGACTTGCACCGGTCTGTGCAGCAGGGCGCTGAACATGCGCGTCAACCGCGAAAGCCGGGCCACCGACGCGACGCGCTCGTCGGCGGACCGCGCGTCCAGGGAGCGCTCGAGCAGACCGCAGGAATCGGTCCGCAGGCCCGCAACGTGCGCGAGCCGCAACAGGGTTGCGGGCGTGAATGCATGTGCAGGCAGCTGATCGTTGCGCAGCCGCAGCAGATCCTGGGCGCCGGCCACCACGACGATGGCCCCTCCCCGGCGAACGGCGGTCCGCACCCGCCGGAGAAGAGCCCCGGGATCCGCCACGTGCTCGACGGCACCGTTCACGAATGCGCCATCGAAGAGCTGCGCTTCCGCAGACTCCAGGGCCGTGGCGTGATCGCGAAGCTCCACCGTGACGAATTCGCGTCCGTCCGCGGAGCTCAGGGCACCGCGTTGGTTTACGATCTGCAGAATCCGGCCTGGCGGCAAGAGAGCCCTGATGGCCGCCGCGCTGTCCACATCGAGCAGGAACGACGGGGCATTGCTTGCATCAGCGCCCGATCGTGAAATGAGCCCGCATTCGTGGCAGCGCATCATCCGCACGCTGCCGACGACGAACAGGTACTCACGGCGGCGGCCGGCACAGAGCGCACACTGTGTAGCGGCGGACTGCCAGATCGGAATCGGCGGCACGTCGTGCGTCTCGTGAGCGGTCCTGGAGACTGGTGCCTGCATCCGAAGTGGGCGCGTGTCCTTCATTTTTCCCCGAGGGTCAACGCAGCTGGCATGGTACCTTCGCGATCGGATGAGCACCAATTTTCGCCGTTCAGGGCGGCCGCGGATCGCCGCATTCCTCGACCGCGACGGGGTGTTGGTCGAGATCCTCCGCGACCCCGAGCTGGGCGTCCTCTATACGGCCTTCCACCCCGATCAGCTGCGCCCAACCAAGGATGCGGTCGGCGCCGTCCAGAACCTTCGGGCGCTCGGGTTCGAGTGCATCGTCGTGAGCAATCAGCCGGGACCCGCCAAGGGCCATTTCCCGCTTGCACAGATCGATCGCATGAAGGCTCGGCTACAGGAGCTCTTTCAGCTGGACGCCGTGTACTCGTGTCCGCACCACCCGGAGGGCGGCCCCGGCGGGGATCCCACGCTGATCAAAAACTGTGAATGCCGGAAGCCTCGTCCTGGAATGATCCTGCAGGCGGCACGCGAGCGCGGCATCGATCTGGCGGGAAGCGTGATGATCGGAGACTCCCCGGACGACGTTCGCGCAGGCAAGGCGGCCGGTGTGCGCACCATCTTGCTCAACGGAGGCCGCTGCGAGCTGTGTCCGAATCGCGGCGAGGCCGGCACCGCGCCGGACGCGACGGTTCAATCACTGCCCGATGCGGTAGCGTGGCTGACGGCGCAGGAGCGCTAGCCTTCTCGCCAGCGCGTGTGCTAGTTGGACCGCCCTTTGGAGGCAGCATGAGTTTCGCGCACGAATATCTCGCTGAATCGCTGCAGGTGATCGAGAAGCTGGATCGGGACCAGATCGAGAAAATGGCCACCTTGCTCGCCGACGTTCGTGCGCGTGGCGGCCGTCTCTTCATCCTGGGCGTGGGCGGCAGCGCGGCGAACGCATCGCATGCCGTGAACGACTTCCGGAAGATCTGCGGCATCGAGGCCTACGCCCCCACCGACAACGTCTCCGAGCTGACGGCGCGCACCAACGACGACGGGTGGGCCAGCGTGTTCGAGCAATGGTTGAAGGTGAGCCGCCTGGACCGGGACGACCTGGTCCTCGTGCTCTCGGTGGGCGGCGGCAACATGGAGAAGAACGTCAGCCCCAACCTCGTCACCGCCCTCCAGCACGCGAAGGCGGTGGGCACGCGCGTCATCGGCATCGTCGGACGCGACGGCGGGTACACCGCGCAGGTCGCCGACGCGTGCGCGATCATTCCGGTTGTGAATGCGACGCACACGACGCCGCATACAGAGGCTTTTCAGGGCGTGGTCTGGCATCTGCTCGTCTCGCACCCTCGCCTCAAGACCGGGCAGACCAAGTGGGAGTCCGTCCGGTAATCGGCGCCGTGGCTGCGCGTGCGCAAGCCCAGGGAAATGAGCGCTGCATCAAGGCACCAGCACCACCTTCCCGAAGTTCTCCCGCGACTGCAGCCGCTCGTGCGCTTTCCGCGCCTGCGCGAAAGGCACCTCCATGTCCACGATGGCCTTGAACTCCTTCGCGGCGAATCCCTTCAGCACCTCTCCCAGCTCCCTCCTCAAGAGCGCCGTCTCGTCCCGGAGCTGCCCCATGTTCACGCCGAAGATGCCCTTGTTGTCCGGCAACAACTGCAGCGGATGGAACCAGGGCATCTTCGCAACCGTCGAGACCATCGCGATCAGGTTCCGCTTCTCGCCCGACACCATCGCGCTCGCGCCGTACATCATCAGCTTCCCCACCTTGGCCAGGCAGCGGAAGCTCTTGCGGAAGGTGCCCACCGGATCGAGCGCGACGTCGACGCCGCGGCCGCCCGTGATGCGCTTCACCTCGGGCTCGAAGTCGACCGTCCGGTAATCGATCGCGTGCGCGAGCCCCAGCTCCCGCAGCCGCGCGTGCTTCGCGGCGGACGCCGTCCCGATCGAGATCGCGCCCAGCTTCTTGCAGATCTGCACCGCCGCCGTCCCCACGCCGCCGCCGGCCGCGTGGATCAGGGCGGCTTGTCCGCGGCGCAGGTTGGCGAGCTCGACCAGCATGTGCCAGGCCGTGAGCCAGACGACGGGAATGGAAGCCGCCTCCGCGAAGCTGAGCCCCTCGGGCATGGGCAGCGCCGCCGCGGCCGGAACACAGACCAGCTCGCTCTGTCCGCCGAATCGGGTCAGCGCGATCACCTTCCCGCCGGCGCGGTCGATCGGCAGATCGATCTCTCCGGAAACCTCGTACCCCATCACACAGGGGAGCGGCGGGGCATCCGGGTACAGTCCGACCCGAGTCATCACGTCGGCGAAGTTCACTCCGGCGGCGCGTACCCGGATCCGCACCTCGCCGGCCCCGGGTTGGCAGTCCGGCACCTCCCGCACCTCCAGCACTTCCGGGCCGCCTCGCCGCGTGATCCAGACCTGTCGCATCCGCCCCTCCCTTGCGTGAAACCCGCGACCGCTGCCACCATGCTGCCGTGCGCTTCTCGCGACTGACCGCCGCCGCAGGACCCGCCCTGCTGCTCGCCTGCGCGACGGCGCGCACACCTAGCACGGCGCGCGAGACTTCGCTCGCCGCCCGCGTACAGGCCCCCGGCCTGCTGTTCGAGGTCCTCTATGCTCCCCAGGACGCGCCGGAGGTGCCGCGGATCGAGCGCGATCTGCTCGCCGCAGGCGCCCGCGCGGCCCGCTGGGGGAGCTTCCGCGAAGGCGTCCTGGTGCAGGTCCTCCCCGATCACGCCTCGCTCGAGGACGCGGTGGACCGGCACGGATACCCGTGGCTGCGGGCCTGGGCGTTCAGCGATCAGGTCTTGCTGCAGTCGCCGCGGACCTGGAACCCGTTGGGCGGAGCGGACGACGAGGAAGTGGCCGAGCTGATCGCGCACGAGGTGACGCACGCGCTGATGTACCAGCTGATGCAGCCCGGCGACGACCCTTCCTGGGCGGTGGAAGAGCCGCCGCTCTGGTTCCGCGAAGGGATGGCGTCGGTGACCGCTGGACAGGGACACCGGCGG